>Ga0078972_1001711_pt1 | contig 79575 bp, 51 predicted proteins | sample YelNatPaOPGAMG01_FD_67568 | JGI IMG/M metagenome (GOLD analysis project Ga0078972, IMG submission 67568) | Hot spring thermophilic microbial communities from Obsidian Pool, Yellowstone National Park, USA - OP-RAMG-01 (SPADES assembly) (version 2) | ecosystem: Environmental > Aquatic > Thermal...
CCGACCACCATGCGCCCTTTCGGTCACCCCGTTAAACGTTGAGAGTTGAACGTTTCACGTTGAACGTTCCTGACCGGTATATCGAACATCGTGTCCGTCCCCATCTCTGGGTGCCAGGGCCGGCTTGGACCACCCAACCAGCGCTTGGACAGGTCCGCCGGGTCAAGAGTCCGGTTGCTTGAATTGCGTGTCTGTCCCCATATCTGGGGCTTACAGCCGGTTGGGACCGCCCGATCGGCGCTTGGTCAGGTCCGGCGGATCAAAAGTCCGGTTGCTTAAACTGCGCGTCTGTCCCCATATCCCGTCCACCCTGCGCCCTTTCGGTCACCCCGTTGAAAGTTGAAAGTTGTACGTTGCACGTTCAAAGTTCCTGATTGGTAACCGGACATGGTGTCTGTCCCCATATCTGGGCACCACAGCCGGCTGGGACCACCCGACCGGTGCTTGGTCTGGTCCGGCGGGGTCAATAGTCCGGTCGCAGATACTCAGTGTCTGTCCCCATATTTGGTTCCGGGCAGACTATCCAATGTAACACTTCGAAGACCGCACTGTGGTGACCGCACTACTCGGTGCCAGAGAAGCAGATACTGACAAACTGAGCCAACTCGCAGTTTGAAAATCTTCGCAAATATGATCGATTTCGCAATATAACAATATACCCTGAGCACTCCGCATGGTTATACTGACGAATCGATCGGATTTAGGAGGCACGCCAGCCCGGAAATCTCGGCGGATTCAACGTACTGGTGCGCCTGGGGGGTTGGTCGGTGAGATTTGCAGGTTGGACCCAGTTTGGCCCGCCCCGCTTTCGCGGAGTTTCTCTTCCACTTGCAAGATCAGGTCCCGAAGGGATTCTTGTTGGGTAGGCGTGAGCCTTGGGCTCTGAGCCAGCTTGTTTAGCGATTCCAGAGCCAAAGGATAGTTTTTGGTTCGGATCGCGGACAACGCTTGTTGGATGAGGCCGCGTTCGATACCGGCGGCATTTTGAAAGCTGTGCTCGACCTGGCCAGTTTCGATTTCAGCTCGGCTTTTGCAACCAAAGCTGGAAGAAAGGATGAGACCTGTTACTCCGACAAGTAAAATCGTTAAGGCTTTAACATTCATTTGTTGATTATGTTTGACGCGTGGCCAGCCTTGTTTCGCTGTCCGTGCATTCATGCTCCATGCAGTTTGGCGTTGAAGTCAAACAAAACTACCTGGGCGACCAAGTCGCCCTGTTCAGCGCGGCGCGACAGAGCGCTACTCCTACAACCAGCGCAACGGTTACGCCTCGAGCGTTCGCTTGCGGCTGCGCCGCGCTGAGCCATTTGTGCTGGCTGTAAGCCTTGCTGGCCCGACGGCAGTCGCGCTCTGAGCAAACTTCTGATGCCACCAGTTCCGGAGCTGTGCGGTTCGGTTATTGACCCGGCTCCTGGTGAGTGCGCAGTCGGTTTGCTGTTGGTCCCGCGCGGCGGGCAATCGCTTCGGGGAAGCCGGGTTGGTCTGGCAGTACACCGAAGAAATTGTCGTGCTCGAAACAGGTTGCGATTCGATCTTGAGCCCTGTTGTTGTAGTTAATTGGGGTTGCAACGCGATAAACACTGTTACGTGTGATTTCAATGAACCCGCTGCCTTCGTCGAGATAAACACCGCCGGGCCCCCCCGGGCCACAGTCGTGAACATGGTTCTCGCGGATTACAGTGCCGGGCTGGTTGCCGAGCATGTAGATCGCGCCTCCGTCGTCGCGGCGTTGCATGAGCCGATATAGATGATTCCGTTCAACCCGGTTCCCGCTCGCGGGCGTGGGCGTTGCGTATCGGAACGGAATCACCTCGTATGCGCCGCCCCCGGCGTCTTCCTCACCCCAGCCCCAACCGATCGATATGCCCGAATAAGGTAGATCGTGGATTTCGTTGCATGCGATGACTGTTCCCCGGGTATAACCTGCGAAAACACCAACGCTGTCTTCGAACTCGATGCCGATGTGATCGATGCGGCAATTCGAGACGCGGTTGTCGCACACGATCAAGCGCGGATCATCGGGATGATGGTCCGTTGTCTGAACATCTCCGATCTGAATTGCGCTGCCTGAGATGTCAAAGAAGTCGCATCGGTTTACAAGGTTTTGGCGTGAGCCGTGTTCAATGTCAAGGCCGGCCCCGCCGAGCCGGGTGAACGTGCATCTTTCAAAGCGGCAACGTTCCGCAGCGCGCAAGACAACATTTGCCGGGCTTTTCACGTATTCGTTGTGTTGTTTGACCAGTGAACCATCGCGGCTGAACAGGGACTTCGCGTCGGTTGTGAAATTGGCCTGGACGTCGATGTGGCCTTCGCGGTTGGGACCAAGCCACGTTGCATCTGAGAATGTGATCCCTTCAAACACCACGCCATGAACGGGACGTTCGAGTGTTCCCTCGATGCGCACCAGGGTTTCAATTTGCGGCGCGACCGCCGTTATCTCAGCCATGTTTTCACCTTCACGCGGCATGTAGTACAGAGTTTGCGCCGGGCGATCGTAGTACCATTCACCCGGAGCATCGAGGAGTTCGAGTGCGTTTTCCATGTATGCCGGAAATCTGGCCCGGACACCTTCTTTGTGGGAGGCGAGGAAAAAGGCCGGCTGCCGCATCAACACAATTGCCTTGCCGTGTGCATCACGAAAAATCCGTTCAACTGGACAAATCATGTGGCTCCATGAATTGAAAAAGCCCAATTCGATGTGTTGCTGGTTTCGCCAGTCGGCCATCGTGCCATCGGGGAACAGAAAACCGGCTTTGGCGTCGATGAATTCAAGGTCGCCATAGGGAACAATGTCATCCGGGCAATCACTGCGGGCGCGAATCGCTCGTTTGCCGTTTACATACAATTGCCGGAAATCGAGCAAATCGACCTTCGCCTTCCAACGCCCCAGGATATCCGGTTGCCAGCCGCTTACGAGTCTGCCGCCGCTGATTACAGGGACTTCGCCGGGAGCTGCGCGAAATACGGTGTTTGCGTCGCGCGCATCGAGGACCAGTGGTTCGGCAAGATAATGCGTGCCACCGTGAAGAAGAATGACAACCTGCTTCGAGGCGTTTTCGCCTGAAGCACGCGCTGTGCGTGCGGCGGCGATCCCTCTTGCCAGGGTTTTGAATGGCTGTGCAGCGGTTCCCGGGTGCTGGTCAGAACCGTTGGCATCCACATGAAAATAGAGGGCGTTGTCTGGCAGCAAAACGGGCGGGGCGGGATCGTATTCGAGGTCCAGCTCAACCAGGTTCAAGGTTGCCGGCAGAGCATTTGTGTTTGCGAGAGCGACTGTGTTGTCGCCGGGACGGAGGTTCTCAGGTGAGAATGTTTGCCCAACGGGCACAGGCTTGTCGTTGATGTGGCAGACAAGGTTGGCAGCCGGCTCGAAAGCGAGTCGGGCAGAGTGTGGCGCATTATCCGAAACCACGGCGCTTCGCGGCAATGAAATGGTCAGCACCCGGGTTTCGCCGGGCGGGATTGTCACGGGAAGTTGAACGGGGAGATCGATGCCCCCAACACGATGTTGCTGATTGATGAGCGCGAATTTCAGATCACACCCGCGCAAACGCGCCGGATCGCCAAGCGCCGGCACCCACGACCAAAAAGGATGCGGTTGTTGTTCGCGCCAACAAGGGAAGTTGAAAATGTAAATGCCGTCGGCACCGCTGTCCCAGAGACCCAGCGCTGCAGCGCGAATGCTTTCCTCGCAATGTGATTTGCCGGCGTAACCGAACTCGATTGCAGCATACAATGCCACCTGGCGATCGCCCAATTCGCGCCGCAGTTGCGCCAATGGCATGCTGAAATCTGAAGCAAGGAATGGCGAAGCGGTGAGGAAATCAATTAGTCCACGGCGATTCCATTCTCCGATATCCACGCCCAAAGCACGACAGCCGGTCGGACTGGACGGCACGCGGACAGCCACAAGCATCGGGCGTCCGCGCTGACGGGCGAGTTCGTCCGCCTTCGCTTTGACACGGGCAACCACTTCGGTCAGATGATGTCGCTGATTCCATACCGCATCAGGTGACCCGCTCAGGTGTCTCGGAAAACGCATCCAGTCCAGCTCGATTCCGTCCGGCTCGTACCTTTCCATCGCCTCGAAAATCAGACGCAGATTGTATTCGCGCACAGGTTCGAGTCCGTAATCGAGGCATTGGGCCATCCAGTTGTTCGGATTTGCACCTCTTTCGACCCGGTATTCGGGATGCTCACGCCAAAACCGGCTCAGGTCAGGCTCGTTGGGTTGATTGACGTTGTGCACCTCGTTCATCCGCCACGATATGAAGGTTTCGAACCCGCGCCTTTTCAGGCCCTCGAGGAATTCACCAAACGGATCGCGGCCCTCAGCGACGAGCCTTGCCAATGCGCCACGAGTTGAAAGTTCCTCGCATTCGCTTGGGTAGAGCATTTTTTGGATTCCGTTTGGGCAAAGCATGTATGTGGTGACAGCGTTCGGGCACTCTTCGACGTGGCGTTGTATCAGCTCGGGCGTGAGGTCATCACGCCAAAGCAGGTTGGTGCCGTCGTTGTTCACCAGAAGACGGCGCTGAATGGGGAGACGATCAGAGCCTGTCGGCGCGTTTTCCGTGGTGCTTGCGCATTCTGCAAAACACAACACCAGCACGCATTCCAGCATGCGCAAGAACCCGTTCGAAGAAGTCATGCGTTCGATCATAATTTCGCAAGGGCGGTCGTTGATGATTCAGCAGTTTATGATTCGCGCGAGAGCTTCGTAAAGTTGGAGCGGATCATCGAAGTGTTGAACGTGGCGTGAGTTGCGCACGAGTGCATAGCCGGCGCCATACGCAGGACCGTTGACGACGCAAGCGGATGTCCGGCAGGCGACAATCTGGGCGCGCCCGCGCGAGACTGCATCGTCGCGTGAGCCGTCCACTTCGTATTTCCAGCCGACTATTGTTGCGTTCGGGAACCAATCACGCATTTTTGCGATGATCTTTGGAGTGGGTCTGAGTTCGATCCACAGGGAGGAAATCTGCGAAGGGATTTTGCCTGCGGCAACGGGTTCGAAATCGCCTCGGGCCGATTTTGTCCAAACTGTTGCCGGCGCAAAATCACTTACAGCGGCAACATGAAAAACAGCTTTGACCATTGGATCAGCAATGTTCGCCAGCGTGTCGCCCAGAACGGCGGATGTCGAAAAGCGCGTGACATGCTGAACCCCGGCGGGGACAGGGCAGGTCGCCGTTTCACCCAGCAGCAGATGGACATCATGCCCCTGCCGGGCGAGGTATTGGGCAAGACCGCACCCGAGTTGACCCGTGGAGAAATTGGTCAGACGTCGAACCCTGTCGATGGGCTCGAATGTCGGCCCGGCGGTGACGATGCATTTCATAATGTCATCATGGAGAAATTCGCCTGTGAGGGCAAGTTTGCCCACGTGCAATCGAGGTCAACTGAGCCGTAGCAATGGCACGAAGAGATGTCAATGCTTGTGCCACACCGTATTACCACCTTGGAAAGTTTGCGCTGCAATCGCAGCGGATCGTTCGAGACCTTTGCGGTCAAGCCGTTCATTCATCCATGCCGACATCATCTCTCCCGTTGGCGGCGAAGTCGCCCCTTTCAGCGCGGCGCGACAGAAGAGCACCGAGCTCGCAGCGAACGCTTTTACCTCGCCGCGGTCATTCCGTTGTGGCTGCGCCGCGCTGAGCAACATCGTTTTTGACTTTACGTTCGGAACAATCGAGCGCCACACTGCAGCCTCCGAAGACACATGAAAATGAAACAAGACTCATTGGTTCGATGTTTGGGCGTTTTACTGGCTTGCTCGTTTTTGGTGCTGCATCCGGCTGAAACCGCCGGGCAGGAGACCAAGGCCGGCGAATTCTCGAAGCCGGTGATTGACATTGGGATTGTCGCGCGCGACGCGGCTGCGAGCGCGAAGTTTTACACCAATGCGCTTGGGTTCACCGAGGTTCAGGGTTTTTCCGTGTCGGGCGAGCTGGGACGGAAAATCGGGTTGATCGACGGTCATCCTGTCAACGTGCGCGTGTTTGTACTCGGGCAGGGTGACCTTGCAACTCGGATCAAATTACTGTCATTTCCTGATGCGCCCGGAAAGCCCGCAGACCAATCGTTCATTCATTCAACACTTGGCATTCGGTATCTTACCATCTATGTGGCAAGCGTGGAAAAGGCCCTCGAACGGCTGCGCAAAGCAGGCGTAAAACCGATCGGTGAAACGCCCGTTGACCTGGGGGGCGGAACCAAGATAATCGTCGTCCGCGATCCCGACGGTAACTTCATCGAGCTGATCGGTCGGTAGTCGAGCGTGGCCGGCAACGGAGTTTCCTGCTCGCAGGCTCGCGTCGGTTGGATCGTTACCGCGCTGTTCTGATCGCCAACCCGGGCGGAGTTGCCGCGTGCCGCAGGCAATGATTTCACACACTGATTCTCTCAAATGAAAACAGCAAAAGCACGAACTCAGAAGTCCAAAAAGACCGTCCTTAAAAGGACCGTGTCCCATGATAAATTTGCCGATGTAAAGGCGTTGTTTGATCAATATGTCGTGCCGAGCTACGGACGATTCGAAATAGCTTTCGCGCGCGGTTCTGGCAGTCATCTTTGGGACGTTAACGGAAAACGGTACCTTGACATGGGCGGCGGAATTGCCGTCTGTGCCCTTGGCCACGCCAACCCTGAAATCGCAGAGACATTGCACGACCAGGCCATGCGGCTGGTGCATGTGTCGAATCTTTATTATCACGAGTGGCAGGGGCGCCTCGCCCAAAAACTCGTCGGGCACATTGCGCCGGGCAAGTTCTTTTTTTGCAACAGCGGCGCCGAGGCAAACGAGGGCTTGTTCAAACTCGCGCGCAGGTTTGGCCACGACGAAGGGCGTTTCGAAATCCTCACCACGTTCAACTCTTTTCACGGGCGCACATTGGCGGGGATTTCCGCCACCGGCCAGGAGAAGGTCAAGAAAGGCTTTGAACCGATGGTGGCGGGTTTCAGGCACGTGCCATTCAACGACCTGCAGGCAATGCGCGACGCAATCTCGCCGGCCACGGTGGCGATCATGATCGAAGGCGTGCAAGGCGAGGGCGGCGTTACCCCTGCAAAACCCGAATACCTGCTTGGACTGAGACGGCTTTGTGACGAACGCCGATTGCTTCTGCTGATGGACGGTGTTCAGTGCGGATACTTCCGCACCGGTCGGTTCCAGAGTTATCAGCGGATTCTCGAAAACGTCGCAGGCGCCGACACGTTCGTTCCTGACGGTGTTTCAATGGCGAAGTCGATTGCAGGTGGTTTTCCGATGGGAGCCTTCTGGGTGCGAGACCGGCACGCCGATCTCCTGGGCCCCGGCCAACACGCATCGACGTTCGGCGGAACACCGCTTGCGTGTGCCGTGGCACTCAAGGTCCTCGAGGTTGTCGAGCGGGATCGGTTGGCAGATAACGCCCGGCAGCTCGGCGGCCAAATCATGGATGAATTGAAAAATCTTGCGCTGCAATATCCGGGTGTGTTGCGTGAAGTTCGCGGACTTGGGTTGATGATCGGCATCGAGCTCGTCGATAAACAGAAGATTCCGGCATTTGCAGGCGAGACAAAGAGTGCGTCTGCGCTCTTCGTTGCACGGTTGCAGGAAGCGGGTGTTTTAACCGTGCCGGCCGGGACACAGGTTGTCCGGCTGTTGCCGCCGCTCAATCTCAAACCCGCAGATGCCGAAGAAGCGCTCAGCGCAATCAAGCGCGTCGTTGAGAGCCTCAGGTCTCCTGAGGCCGTGGAATTAGTCTGACCCCGTTCCTGGAACCACCAAGCGATGGATTCCACGTCTAAGCCATTGATTTCCAAGGCTGCTGCGGGTGCGGTGGTGTCAGGAAAATTCCACGGCAGTTACAGTCACAGCCTCAGGGGTCAGAAGTTCTGAGCCTCGTGTGAGGCGAAATCTCACCATCCAACTCGACGGTAATACCGACGCATTCAGCTTGGCGGGATCATTCGGTTGCGGCTCCACCGCGCTGCGAAAGTGTGGCGGTCCAGTCCGGTTCCGTCATGTGCTTACAATTCTCGCGCCGAGCCTTGACCTGCACAGGTGTTTTTCTGTAGGACTTGCAGCCAACGCAAGCCTGTATGCATTTGCTCGCCAGTGTGAATCCGCAGCCGGACCTGTGGCCCTTTGCAGTGTTGGGTATTTCCGTGGTGCTGATTGTTTTCCTGATAACAGTGCTCCGCTTGCACGCTTTTTTCGCGCTTGTGCTGGCTGCACTGACAGCAGGTGTATTGGCAAAGGGTTTTGATCAGCAGACCATTCCCGCAGCCCTCAAAGGCAAAGGACATTGGTTCCAGGCAATCGAACTCACAACTTATGAACTTGGCTCCACCGCAGGCCGAATCGCAGTTGTAATCGGACTGGCTTCTGTGATCAGTTTGTGCCTGATGGAGAGCGGCGCCGCAGACAAGGTTGTGCGCTGGTTTCTTCGATTGTTCGGTCGGAAACGCGCTGGTGCCGCAATCGCCAGCAGCGGTTATCTGATTTCAATCCCGATTTTTTTCGACACTTATTTCATGCTTCTTTTGCCTTTGGCTCGCGCAATGAGCCTCAGAACCGGCAAAGATTATTTGCTTTACGTCCTTGCGATTTGCTGCGGCGGGGTGGTCACACACTCACTGTGCGCGCCCCACCCGGGACCGCTTGCAATGGCTGAGACGTTGAAACTTGACCTTGGCGTGACAATCGTCGCCGGCATTTTGGCCGGGATATTGCCGACCGCCACCTCATGGTGGACTGCAAACTGGTTGAACCGCCGGTTCCATGTGCCAATGCGCGAAACGCCGGGCACAAGCATCTCCGACCTCAAACAGATCATCGAACAAGACGAACGCACATTGCCTTCCTTGAGCCTGTCCATCGCACCAGTTCTTGTTCCAATCTTCTTGATGTCTGCGGCGTCATTCTGCGACGCAATCGTCAAAAACCAGCAAACGTTCGCCGGCATTGTGTCGTTGTTTGGGGGACCGGATTCGTTCGGGCGGCTGGCGCGCGCGGTCGAGTTCATCGGCAATCGCAATATAGCGCTTTTGATCGGCGCAGTAATTGCCATGGCAGTCCTGATGCGACAGAAGAAACTCAGCGTTGCGGAAGTATGCAGGAAAATCGGCCCGTCCTTCGAAACTGCCGGGGTAATCATTCTGATCACAAGCGCGGGAGGTGCATTTGGTCTGATGCTCAAGAACGCCGGGGTCGGCGAGGCAATCAAACAGACTGTCGCCGGCAACCAGGTCAACTTGATCCTTCTGGCGTGGCTGGTTGCAGCGGTGATCAGAGTTGCTCAGGGGTCGGCCACTGTCGCAATGCTCACAACCGCCGCCATGATGTATCCGATCATCTCGAGCGGACCGGCTTTACCGTATCATCCGATTTACATTTTCATGGCGATCGGGTTTGGTGCCATGACATTCTCGTGGATGAACGACAGCGGGTTTTGGGTTGTGGGCAGGCTAAGCGGTTTCACCGAACAGGAGACTCTGAAAAGCTGGACCGTGATCGTGACGGTCAATTCGTTGGTAGGGCTTGCAGAATGCCTCGTGCTGTCGAAACTGTTGCCTTTCGCGCCGAGCACGGCTGGGGCTGGCCTGTGAACGCCGCGTTCGCTGTTTTCATACTTCGTCCATACTTCGACCAGCATGTTGGCCGAATTCGGCGAACCACATGACGAGTTTGGAGCTTGACCGGGAAACCGGGCCTCACTAATGCTGGCGACGGTTAGCGTGAAAGGTCTGTAAGCAAATTGAAACAAATTGAAAGGAACAATATGCGTCTGACACCTGTTACTTTGGCTGTTGCTCTCGCGTGCTGGCTGGCTGGCTCATGCGCCGCGGCAGAATCTCAGGCCAAGCTCAAAGTTTTGATTGTCACCGGCGACGACGTCGAACCGGCACATAACTGGTCTGAAGTTGCTTCAGCTACAAAACAAATCCTCCAATCCGCCGGCAAGTTCGACGTCAAGGTATGCGAGGACGCCGGCATTTTTGATTCGGCCTCGAGTTTGAACAGGTACGACCTCGTCTATTTCGCGATGTACAACGCAAAGACCCCGACCATCTCCGATCAGGCAAAGGAGAACCTTCTCAACTATGTCAAAAGCGGTAAAGGATTCGTTGTCGCACACCTCGCAAGCGCATCATTCAAAGAATGGCAGGAGTTCAGGAACCTCTGCGGACGAGTGTGGATCATGGGAACCTCCGGGCATGGTCCGCGAAGTGTCTTCAAAGCTCGCATCAAAAACAATTCGCACCCCATCACCAAAGGCATGTCCGATTTCGAGGTCGATGATGAGCTCTACGCAAAACTCCAAGGAGACGCCCCAATCAATGTCCTCATCGAAGCCGATTCGGATTGGAGCAAGAAAACCGAACCCCTCGCCTTCACCCTCGAGTACGGCAAAGGACGCGTGTTCCACCACACGTTCGGGCACGATGCAAAAGCCATGGCCACACCTTCTGTGCAACTGCTCGTACGACGCGGATGTGAATGGGCGGCCACTGGCACTGTGAAGGACTGATACCAGTCTGCCAAAAAACATTGTTTCACGTTGCCGCGTAAACGCACAGTTCTGGCGGCAATCGGTTGTTCCGATGCACTGGGTGATTTGACGCCCGAGCTTCGGCAGCATCACAATTGGTTTTCATTGGCTGACCGCTGACCCGGCAATCTCGCCCGGCCAACGCCCAAAGGGCACAAATACGTTCAATCCGGCGAGATTTCCGGGGTTAAGGCTTGTCAAGGAGCTTCAGTCGCGGCCAAGCGGCTCGCACGTATTCAATCGCGCTCCACGCCGTAACAAGAACGAGGACCGCCGCAATTGCCATGCGCCCACGGCTTGCGACATGTGACAAGCCTCTGTCAGTGGACCATGCGAGGACAACAAGGGCCAAAAACCCGATGCCTTGTACCCATGCTTTGAGTTTTCCCGAGAACCGTGCTGATGTTCGCCCGCCCGTCCGCGCAAGCACGATCCGCGAATAAGCCACGAGCAGGTCCCGACCTGTCATGACAAAGGGGACGACTATTGTCACCCAGCCGGCCAGCGCAAGCGCATAGTATATGGCAAGACGCGCAAGTGAATCGGCCAACGGATCAAGCAGCCCGCCAAGTTCGCTGGCTGCACCGGTCCGTCGCGCGACAACACCGTCCAGCAAATCGGTCATTTCCTCAGCGATCCCAATCGCCAACAGAACGATCAGCGTCGTGGTCGTAACACGTCCCACACGCACAGCAAAACCCACGCCCGCACAGAATGCGGCCGCCAACCAGATTCGGCTAAACGTCAACCAGTGATGCATTTGTCGAATAAAAGCCACGATCAGAAAACCAAAGTTTGCGTATTGCCCTCCAGAGGGTACTCGAGAATTCGCCGCCTTGCTATCACGAAACCGGAATCGGCACAGGCATCTGCTGCGCCGTGCCGCGTTCGTAGGTACAGCCCAGATGGACGCGATCCAAGAAGCAGCGTGGTGTCAAAAAAAGCCGCCGCAATCATGCGGCGGCTCCCAAATTCGACCGAATTCTGATCAGAAACCAAATCAGGATTTTCGGACTCGGCGCAGTACAAGAAGCCCGATCGCACCCGCACCTACCAGAGCCAACGTCGATGGCTCGGGTACAGGAGCAACAACAACGCCGTACATATTGCGACCGGCATTGTCTGCCTGATAAAGCGAGAATGTGCCGGCATCGAAGTTCTTGTAGTACACTGAAAACCACTGGTTAATGTCACCGTTGGCGCCTTCGTCGATTGGTACTTCGTCTGGCACTGCAGGGTTCTTGGAACGGTTGAAGCCGTTTGCCGTCGGCGTCCATGCCCCATCGAGAATCCACTGCATGCTGGTCGCCCCGAAAGTCGGCGGAGTTGTGTTGTCGCCGTCCGACAGCCGGTTGTCTATCAACATGTAAACAGTTACGGGCGAGTTTACTGTGACATCGAGACGGTAGTCAGCGTTGTCTCGGTTATCATTGCCAGACATAATGTACTCGAACCCGACCAGATAACCGGGTATGGGAAGATTGTTCGGCACGTCATCCAGATAACGGTGATTGCGGTCCACGTAAGCCGGCGCTCCGCTTCCGAACGTTCCCGCGGTGTAAAGGTCCCCAACAGCGAGACCGGGAACGGGTTCGTTTGCCACGGTCACGCTCCATGTTTGCCCCGTCCACTTGGCGAGAATGGTATCGGTCGGCTCATTATCGCCGCCGGTTTCAACCACGTCAGTGATCACACCGGCATTAAGCGACAATGCCATCGAGGCCCCAAAAACAGCAGTTGCGATTCTTCGCTTGAGGGTGGTGAGTTGGTTGGTTGGTTTCATGTCATCACGGCTGTTTGTTTTTGATTCAATCCTGACAACGGGGCTTACTTTGATCAAAACGCGATTACTATGCAAGCTTTTTTTTGTGCCGTGGCGTCATCCGCAGCCTGCAGTTTAGGAGTTTGCAGCGTTCACGTAAATAGTCCACAATGGTTGTCCGAACTACGAAGCCGCTCTGCCATGACATTATGCATTCTTCAAAAACCGTGCCGTCATCGCAAATCTTCCGATTGTTACAGATCGCCTTGAGATTGTTCGCTTCTCAAACCTCTCCTCCCCGTTGGTGGCGAAGTCGCTCCGGTCAACGCGGCTCGCCGGAGCATTGTTCCTGCAACCGAAGCTGTTGTCTCGAGTCGAATGATCCGCCGCGGCTGCGCAGCACGCATCAGACACGCCAACCCGACCTCAGCCGACACAAATGGCTGTTACCCCTGCTTCTTTCCGTTGTGGTTTGCGGCTCCGCCGCCAGTGCCCGGGAAATACGAATCTTGAATGTGTCTTACGACCCGACGCGCGAGTTCTATCGAGAGTTTAACTCGGCTTTTTCGGCTCATTGGAAAGAAAAAACCGGCGACATTGTCACTGTCCTCCAGTCACACGGCGGGTCCGGTAAACAAGCTCGCGCCGTTATCGATGGCTTGCCAGCCGATGTTGTCACACTCGCTCTCGCTTACGATATCGACGCAATCGCTATTCAGGGAAAACGACTTGCCACCAACTGGCAGTCCAGACTCGCCCACAAGAGCGCGCCTTACACCTCAACAATTGTGTTCATGGTCCGAAAAGGCAACCCAAAGAACATCCATGACTGGGATGACCTTCTCAAAGATGACGTTCGCGTTCTCACCCCCAACCCAAAAACCTCCGGCGGCGCACGCTGGAATTACCTCGCGGCTTACGGTCAGGCACTGCTCAAGCACAATGGCAATCACCCCGCCGCAATCGAGTTCGTGACAAAACTGTTCCAGCGCGTCCCAATTCTCGATAGTGGCGCGCGCGGCGCCACTTCCACCTTCATCAACCGCGGCATCGCGGATGTTTTGATCACATGGGAAAACGAAGCCTTCCTCGCTCTCAAAGAACACCCGACCGAAGGGCTTCAGATAATCGTCCCGTCGGTCAGCATCCTTGCCGAACCGCCTGTCGCGGTCGTGGACCGCGTCGTCCAACGCCGTGGCACCGAATTGGTCGCAAACTCCTACCTGCAATTCCTCTATTCCGAGACCGGCCAATCTATCGCTGCACGCCATTTTTTCCGTCCGCGAATGGAATCCGTAGCACGCACTTTTGCCGACCGCTTCCCGGTCACCAGACTTTTTACCGTCGAAGACCTCTTTGGCGGCTGGCAGGCTGCCCATAAAGCTCACTTCAGCGAAGGAGGGACTTTCGACCAAGTCTGCGGAATGTCACGGAAATGATTTTCTTGTTGACAAACGGCTGAACTTGTAAATACTTTGTACTGACATTGCATGGGCGATTGATATACATGACCCGCTAATTATGGAGTTCGATTGGTCAAATCCGCCCTTTGAATTGCAAAGCTCTTTGACCCAGCGGGACATCGAAGAGTCGTTCGAAGACCCTTTCGCCGTCCGCTTAATGCCGGATTCAAGCCGGTTCTCCGTCCAAGCGCGATTCTTTAACTTGGGCAGATCGGCCTCCGGCATAGGCATCATCAGCCTCTACCGTACCAACGGTAAGCTCATAAGGGTCATCTTCGCCCGGCCTTTCATCCCAGAAGAACAGTTCTTTTACCAGCGCAAAGTAAACCAAATGTTGGCCCAGTAATTGCATGCAGTAAGCAAACAAAACGACCCGGTTCCTGTACGATCACAGTCGCCGGGCACAAGTTATGACCTTGGTATCTCGATGGGAAGACGTGCCGCTGTTCGACGACGAAACAGCCGAGGCAGCCTTTTGGTCTGACGCCCGCTTGGACCTCCGCCTCATGGAAGCTTCAGTCGCCGCCAGCTCGGATTCAACAGAATCCGTCACCATCACCCTCCGGATAGACCCGCGTATGTTGGCCAAGATCAAACGGTTGGCACGAATGCGTTACCTGAACTACCAAAGCATGATCAAACAGTGGCTCAGCGAAAGGCTTGAACAGGAAATGCGTGATCGATCACAGACCTGAACGACGCCCGGTCATTTTACAACACGCATGATATGAAATACTTAAACGTACAATCGGCAATCCGGAAGACTAAGGCGCCATCCGAATCCCAGCCTCCACGCGGCTTTACACTTATCGAAGTCCTCACCGTGATCTCGATAATCGCCCTCCTCGCCGCCATTGGAGCCGGCATGAGCGGTATCGCAAGCTGGAAAGCCAAAGAAGCCAACCTCACCGCCGAGCGCGACAAGTTGATCACGGCCATCGAAACCTACCATGCCGACTTCAACCAGTATCCGCCAGACAACGCAAAGAAAGATGCTTCTTACACCCCGGCCATAAACCCACTGTACTACGAACTGATCGGCACTGTATCATCCAACAAAGGCGCAGTGTACCACACCTCAGACAGACAGGAAACCGTCACAACCGACGAAATCAAAGCAGCCTTCGGAATCGCGGGTTTTCTTAACGCAGCCGAACCGCCGACCGCTCCCAAAAACTACCTTCCAAATCTGAAGGAAAAACAACGAAGAGAGGTCACTCTCCCCAACGCAAAAGATATCGAGCTGCTTGCGGCACCGGTCGATTGGCCAGCCAAATATGCCAAAGAAGCTCCACTGGCCGGAAAACTGGCCTCAACTGCGCCCCAAAGCCAACTCCGGATCAACCCATGGCACTACGTCTCTTCGAACCCAACCAATAACGTCAACGGATTCGATCTGTGGGCCCAGGTCATTTACCGCGGCCAAAGAAAATTGATCGCCAACTGGAAAGAGTAAGGCTTTACTTATGCAAAATGTGCGTCACGCTCGTTCGCTACCCCTCCGCCGATGGGTTTCGTCGCGCCGAAAGGTTCCGATCCATATCCGAACCGGGTCGCGGTTGCCGCGATCTGGTTGCCAGGCTGAATTCGTCATGAAAAGATTGCTGGTTTCGACAGAGACAGACCAAAATTCAACCCGCCCAACTACCACTATGAAAAAAATGCTCGTGATCAACCGCCACTTGCCGCGCGGATTCACATTGATCGAATTGCTGACTGTAATTGCCATCATAGGCGTTCTGGCGTCACTTACTTTGCCCGCAATCAGCAAGGCAAAGGAAAAAGCCCAGATCGCAATCGCGAAAAAAGATATTCAAGTCCTCGTCGGGGCAATCAACTCATACAACGCAACTTACAACCGCATGCCGGCTTCGAAACAAGCCCAAGCCGCTATCGATGACAATTGCCCCGATTTTACCTATGGCACTGTCTCGCGCACGGGGGCAACCACGCCGCTCCTCGACCGCCGTGGCAACCCGCTTCCATTGATCCAAAACCTCGGCATCAACAGAAACGAGAACAACGGCGAACTTATCGCGATCCTTCGCGACCTCGAACGGTTTCGCGATGGCAACCCAACAGTAAACCCCAACCACTCCCTGAACCCAAACAAACAGGATTTCCTCGACTTCAAAGAGCTTGATTACCAACGTCCGCCAGGTGCGGGCCCCGCCCTCTACAAGCCCGGTGGCATCGGCCCGGACGGCGTTCTTCGCGACCCATGGGGCAATCCTTACATCGTTACCTTGGACCTTAATTATGACAACCACACCCGAGACGCATATTATAGAATGGAAGCTGTCTCGCTCATGAGCGGCGACATGGGTTTCAATGGCCTCCGACGCGCCAACCCGGTAGGCACCGGCGACAAATCGCCAAACCGCTTCGAGGCCAACTCGACCGTCATGGTGTGGTCGTTCGGACCCGACGGAATGATCGGAAAACGCGACGCCTCGGGTTATCATATCATGGCCAAAGCCAACGAGGGATTCAACAAAGACAACGTCCTTAGCTGGAAGTAAAGCCGCATACCAGGAGATGCTCATGGCACCTCAACCTAAAATCCAACCGCGCGCGCCTTGCCCGGCCTCGAAAGCGTTCACGTTGCTCGAGTTGTTGGTTGTGGTTGGCGTCATTGCGCTTCTCGCCGCCACCAGCGTGCCTGCCATCCGAAGCATCTCCAGAACCAATATCGTTGCCGCGGGCAACCGCCAAATGCTCGATGACCTCAGCTACGCAAGGCAGCTTGCAATAAGCGGACGTAGAACGGTGTACATCGTGTTTGTGCCCCCAACAATGCGATTTCACTTCGATACCGTTCGCAAAGAAGTCAGAAACCCCGTCCAACAACGGCAGATTCTTCGCCAAATGACAAACCTTGTCACCGGCCAGTACACAGCTTATGCACTCTTTTCCCGCAGAACCGTGGGTGACCAGCCAGGGCGTCAAAACCCGCGGTACCTAACCCCATGGAAATACCTGCCCGATGGCATATTTGTCGCAACCAACAAGTTCATCGACCTTGGAGATGAGTGGGTCAAAGAAGTGGATAAGCGCTACTCGAAACAGTACACCAACCGGCCTTTGCCCTATGCTTACTTCCCTTTCCCCACGGCTACCAGCCCCGAACTCCGGATGCCTTACATCGCTTTTGACCCGGCAGGCAGAGTTTTCTACGAGGAACGCAAATACCCGGCAGGCAGAGATCAGCAGGACGCGTGGATCACACTCTCGCGGGGAAGCATTTTCTACCCCAAAAACGCACAGACTCCCTGGGCTTTCGACCTGTCGTCACCCCCGGATGTCGTCGAAACGCCCAAAGGCAACCGGACCGATATCCGCGTTAATTGGCTCACCGGTCGAGCACAGGCTGAGGAGGCGAAGCTGAAATGAACACAGCCAAAGTCCATCTAAATCGCCCATCAGCAAAACCGCCACACGAGCGCCGGACTTCCACTGCCAGGCACGCTTACAGAGGTCTTCGCCCAAAATCCGCCGGCCTCGAGGTCCGAGCAATGGCCGGGCCCAACTCCGCCTTCACAATGGTCGAAATTGCCATTTGCATCGCTATTATCGCGTTCGCCTTGGTGGCAATAATCGGAGTTCTGCCAACCGGCCTCCAGGTCCAGAAACAAAACCGCGAGGACACAATCATTCAGCAGGAAGGCGCGTTCTGGATTGAAACCATCCGGAGCGGCGCTCAGGGCCTCGATTACCTGACCAACCTGGTCGATGTCATACACACAGAAACGTTTTCCCAGGTCCTTGGGCAGCCCGGCGGAACACTGACAACCGCAGATGCAACCTATGGCCAGGGTTTCAGAAACGGGCGGGATATCGTGGGACTGTTAAGCTTGCCCAAGCTGTTCCTATACACAAACGAGCGCGGACAACCGATGCTCTTCAAATCCCGTTCAACTTTTGCTTTTGTCCGCGCCCTGGCCGGCTCGGCAATCGAAAAAGTGCCCAAAAACGACTTCGCTTTTGCCTATCGCATTTCAACTGAACTGACCCCGTTCAGCCCGTTGGCGGGCTTTAACACAAATTTCAATGTGCCAAATCTTCCGCCAGCAGAATGGGTGGCAAGGTCAAACACGTTCCTCAGAGCAACCTTGCTCCGCCAAAACGCCTACGAACTCAAGGTGACCTTCGCATGGCCGATTTACCAATCCAAAACCGGCGTTCGCGTTGGTAACAATCGAAAGACATTCCGAACCCTTGTCAGCGGAACGTTGTGGCGGACAAATGTTGATTACTTGCAGCAACACGATCTGTTTTTCGTGCAACCTTCACAATTCACCGTCAGCCAATGAAAATCTACCAGTACCATACCAGCCCCCGTTATCGCCCATCCCGGGCTTTCTCGCTGATGGAACTGTTGCTGGCGGTGTCCATCTCCGTCGTCATAATCGGAGCGCTTTATACCGTGTTCCACCACACGCAGCGTGCCCTGCTATCCAGCGTTACCCAGGTTGATGTCCTCGAGTCAGGACGTCAGGCAATGGACATCATCACGCGAGACCTGTCGCAAATATCCGCTTCTGACATCGGTGGCGCCACCAACCTCCTTTGTTTCCAAAGCCCCGCCTACAAACCGGTCCGGCAAGCCCTCGTGGGCGGCGCAGTCCGCACCAATATCCTCCACGAATTGTATTTCCTGTCCAGATTCAACCGGGATTGGACCCAAATCGGGTACCGCGTTCTGTTCGCCAGCAACGGCGTCGGAACTTTGGCCAGACTTTCTTACGCAACAAACTTCTATAACCGAAGACCGGATTCGAACATGCTGGCTCAAGTTGCACGCATTGTCATCAACCAGGAACCAACAAACTATCTCACACTCGCCGAAGGTGTGATTCACTTCCGCATTCAGGCCTATGACGACATGGGCCTGCTCATGTCATGGGATACAACCAATCGGTTCACAAACAAATGGATGTATCCGCAACTATTGCTTGGAACGAACGTTTTCCTCTGGAAAGATCGGGAACCAACCGAAACACGGTTTGCTTTTCTCAGCAACGCACTCCCCGCCTACCTCGAACTCGAAGTCGGCGTCCTCGAACCTCGAGCCCGTGACCAATTTCAGGCCTTCGCTGCAGGGTCCGTCATGGCCGAACGCTTCATTTCAAACCGGGCCGGTCAGGTTCACTTGTTCAGACAGCGAATCCCGCTGCGCGAATCTTCGCCTTTCTATACCAAACTTCCATGAAGCATCAGTCCCAAAAAGGTGTAGCTCTCGTCATCACGCTGGTGATGTTGGCAGTGGTCACTTTGATGGCCATAACCTTCCTCGCTGTCAGCCGCCGCGAACGCGCTGCAGTTACAATCGCCGATGACCAAACAGTATCGCGCTTGATGGCCGACGCCGCACTCGAGCGCGTCAAGGCCGAAATAGCCAGTCGAATGATGGCCGCAGGCAGCCTGTTGACCTACGACTTCGCCGTTTCCACCAACTTCGTAAACACAAACGGTTTCAACCCAAATCTCCCAACAGACACACCCAATATCACAAACGTCAACTACAACTACCTCATTACGGGTGCCCCACTCAAAGACGAAACCCACCGCCTCCGCAATATCGCAAACCTCCAAATCGATCCGCGCCCGCCAGTCTATGTCCTCCAGGGAACCAATCTCGAGTTCAGATTCTACCTCGACCTGAACCGGAACGGACGTTTCGAATCAAACGGCGTTTGCCCGTTACTGGGCGATGACGGACGCCCCGTCTCCCCCCTCCAATACGTCAACCTGACAGGCGACCCGGAATGGATCGGTGTCCTCGCGCAACCAGACTTCCCCCACTCGGCAACAAACGGGTTCGTCGGCCGTTATGCCTATATGGTTCTCCCCACCGGCAAAAGCCTCGATATAAATTTCATGCACAATAATACAAAAGCCGGCCGCTCGGATCCGCAAATGCGTTCGATCGGCTACCTGCGTAACCAGGGCGCCGGCCCATGGGAACTCAACCTCGCCGCTTTCCTCCACGACCTGAACACAAATGTCTCCCGTGAATATGATTATCGCGGTTTCCGCACTTTCGCTCGCAACACCGACTCATTCGCCGATGCACTCGCCTTCCTCCGGTACCGATACGACGGTGACTACCGCAACCTTGCCCCGGCCAGAAACTGGTTCTACACCACAAACGGCTTGGCCGTCGCAAATTCGCTTCGCTTTGACCTGGTCGATAGCTACACCGACGGCCCTGTTTTCAACGGCGTTTCACCGCTGACATCAGATAATGACGATGTCACCGAGCCATGGGCCGGGAGCGATTCACCAAAGAGTTACTTCGAGTTCAACGATTTCTTCAATACAAACAAAGCCCCTGTCTCGTGGCTCGGCAACTTACAGCTCGTCCAAAATGGCCTTTCCACTTACGACCGATACACGTTCTATCGGCTCCTGTCACAGTTGGGAACCGACTCGCCCCCGCCAATCCGCTCGAAAATCAACCTGAATTACAACAATCTGCCCCCCTACAACTCCACAAACCTCGTTCCGTGGACGCCTCTGGCATTCTTCACCAACGTTGCAAACAGGCTTATAGAGGCGTCCCGTACCACTAATTTCGTACTGTTCAGCACCGGCAGAATCGCCACAAACGCCTTCCTCGGAGAGCACTTGGTCAGACCGGGCCTGCATGTGAACCGGATACAAATTTATCCGTTCAATGAGTATTCCCCCGCTCTCCACCGTCTTCTCCAGCTAGCGGTAAACCTCTACGACGCCACCACAAACAATCCCGCCACTCCTTACCCAGAATTGCCAACAGTCCTGAGACCGTTGTTCTCAGGTTCTGGTACCAACATTTACATCTCAGGATACGAAGAGGTTACCGACGCGTCTTTCCTGGATCGAATGCGGCTCTACGACCTTAACATACCTGAAGACCGCGCGCGACTCACCAACGATCCGCTCGCCGTTGTCTATAATATCCCTTTCCTCATAGGCGCAAAGAAAGGATTCCCAAATTTCAACGAGTTCGCTCTCCAAAACGTCGCCCAGTTAACCCGCAAACTCGAACTCCGAAAACCGTCTCCCGGCGCACGGCCAAATCAAACCAACATCCTGTATCAACTCACCCTTTCAAATCAGTTCGGCCTCGAATGCTGGAACTCATATACCCAGAACTTTTCGCGCCCGCTCAGGCTCAAAGCTGCTGGTGACCTGTTCGTGATGGTCTCGAACACACTTGCTCCAGGTTCAATTCTCCGCTACATATCAAATCATTACGAGACGAACATCTTGTTGGCCAACTGGCCGGCTCGAGAGTTCAAAGTGCCAATCCATCGCGGCCTTGTTGTCGCAAGCAACGAGGTTTATAACCCTCTCACCAAGTCCCTCCAGTTCGCCGGCACAAACCTCAACTTTATCCCCGGCCTCGGTTTCTATGTCCCGTACCTCAACATCTATCTGACAAACAGGTGCTACTATGCCCTTATAGACCAAAGCGTCGTGCCAAACCGAATTGTCGATTTCGTCTGCCTGGGCAACATGGGCACTGCTTTGGACCTCACCAGAGAACTCGCAGGACGCGCGCAATCGGTCTCCGTGGCCGGTGGTTTGACCGAGCCGGCCAATCTTTGGGGCACAAATACGGCAGGCTTGCAAAACCAGGTCGAAATCTCGCTGGGCAACATCCCGGTAAGCTCACAGCAGTGGCGCAGTTTCAGCCAGGTCAGCGCCGAGGGGCGCGACAAGGAGAAGAGCATCGACAGACTGCGCCTGTTTTGCGGGCTTACCCCGCTTGTGTACCAATCCGGCCGCGCGCTTGCCGAACTCAGCGCCGAGGTGGGCAACAAGCTCGCAATACAAGCCGGCTTTTCACCCACACGCAAGATTTACCAGGACCTTTCATGGCAGGCCAATGATCCACTTGTCCACTATACGCTTGGTGACCTGCTCGATCCGTTCAATCCGCCCGGCGATCCAAACCGCACAAATGCCATACGATTCGCGATTCCACCGGAAATCGCTCTCACAAACTCGAACCTCGGCATTCTCAACGAAAGATACAGGCCATGGGGCGGGAACCCCAATCAATCCGTCGATCGTATAGCGCGTGATTTGAGGTTCAAAGACCCGCTTATCACTCGGTCTGATGATTGGCAATTCCCGACCAACAAATTCCCGAATGTCGGGTGGATCGGACGCGTCCACAGAGGCACCCCATGGCAAACCGTCTATCTCAAGGCCGACATAGCCCCCACAAACGACTGGTTCCGCTGGGCCGGAAGTTATGGTACGCATCCAACCAACGACTGGAACATAGTCGAATGCTTCACAACCGCTCTCAACGACAACGCCGCACGCGGCCTTCTGGGCGTCAACCAGACCAACCTCGCCGCGTGGTCAGCAGTCTTGAACGGTCTCATGATCGCCATCCCAACCAATGACGTCGGCGGTTTGCAGTCAATCCTCATCGGTCCCCACCCTCCGCCGCCAATCGCTACAAACCTTGTCCCGGATATCGTCGCCGGCATCAACCGAACACGTACGATGGAATCCTTGCTTGACCCAACCGGGCACGGCCTGCCCTTGTTCCATCGGATGGGCCGGATTCTTGCCACACCCGAGCTCACGTTCGGAACCATCAATGTCCCAAGTCAGTCGCCCGGCTTGTATCACAGGTGGATTCAGTACATGCCACGCGATGAGGTGCTCGAATGCATCCCACAGCATATCCTGTCGCTAATCAAAGAGGATGAGCCGCGATTCGTTGTATATGCTTTCGGTCAGGCACTTCGCAAAGCACCAAATTCCCTTTATCTCGGCTCGGGCACTTTCAACCGGCTGTGTACCAATTATCAGGTCACCGCCGAGTTCGTCAGCAAATCTGTAATACGCATTGAGGGAACACCCCTCGCACCACGCGCAGTGGTCGAAAGTTACAACGAACTTGTTCCGGAATGACAACCGTAAACTCCAGATTTTCCATCGCTCGCGGCCTATGAAAGCCCGTACCTGGTCAATAATCAGCGTTGTTTGTTTCTGCGCCGCAATCGGCTTCTGGATGCTGGGCAACCGCACCCAGCAACGCCAAATGGAGGCCATGACAACAAACTCAGCCGGCCAACAGCTCGGCAATGCCGTAGCCCCGGTCCGGCTGCTAAGCGCACCAAATCTCACCAATGACAGCGAGGCGAGGAATGGTTCTGCCCCCGCAGACCTTTCAAAGCCGCCGGCATCGACAAATCATTCGGTCCCGCGTGACCCGTTGTTCCCATTCCGGCTCCGAAACACGGACCAAACCTTGGAAGCTTTGTCCCGCAGTGACACCGCCATTCTCCTGCGGAATGCCATCATAGACACCAGTATCGAACCTTCTTTGCCCATCCCTTCGCATCTCGGCGCAGGAGATGATCCTGGCGCCTATTTGGTTCAGAGCCGAAAGTCAGCAGACGTCAGCTTTCTGAACTCATTATCAGACATGGGTGCCGCCCTGGTTTCGTACATCCCCAACAACACATGGCTCGTTCGCGCATCCCGCGAGGCCGCTAAGCAAATTCGATCCTCTCCCCTTGTCCGAGCTGTTTTGCCGTATGAGCCCTACTACAAAATCGACCCACAGTTGCTTCCACTGGCTGTTGACCAACAGCCTCTCCCAGAAGGAACAAGGCTCGTTATTACGGCTTTCCCGGATGCAGGTTCCCAACTGAACCGGGCGCTTGTCGCTCGAAACGCCAACGTCCTCGGCGAGAATCGCACCCCCTTTGGGCCGCAGTTCATCGCCGAGGTTTCATCGGGTGCTCTTCCCGCACTCGCTGGACTTCCAGAAGTCCAGTTAATCGAACCGTGGAGCCCGCGTGTTCTGCTTAACGACCTGACACGCGTGCGAATCGGCGTTTCTGAGACCACTCTTTCCACCAATACCAATTATTTCAACCTCACCGGTGACAAGATTTGGGTCAACATGAACGACAGCGCCGTCGATTCGAGCCATCCCGACCTAGAAGGCCGTGTGTTCGGAGAAACGAATGTCATCTCCGGCGACCCGATTGGCCACGGCACACATGTGGCCGGTACAATCGCCAGCTCAGGCCTGAAGAGCCCGAACGGAACCAACGCACCAGGGTCTGTCGAAGGCGCAAGTTTTCGTGGCATGGCCCCCTCCACGAAGCTCCTTGTCCTGCCAGTTGATCTTGTTTTCGGTCCCCCGGTCTCGGATTCATACCTCCAGGAAACCGCTGCTCTGACCAACTATGTCGTGCTCCAGCGCACCAATGTCATGGTTTCAAACAACAGTTGGGGTTACGGTAATCGGTTTGACTATGACTCAGCAGCCGCAAGCTATGACGCCGCAACAAGAGACGCTGTCCCTACCATGACGGACCTGACCAATAGCCAGGCAATGCTTTTCGTGTTCGCCGCAGGCAACTATGGCAACGGCAACGACGTCGGCTCAGGTGGCGAGCCCGGCACCATCAATTCACCCGCCACCGCAAAGAACGTCATAACAGTCGGCGCCATAGACAGCCCCAGATTCATCTACTACACAAACATCACTGAAGAACTTGTAACCAACATCATCGATGACGAGTTCGTAGTCACCAATATGTTGGTCACTAACATTGTCTATCTTGGGGAAACCGACAGCGACGATGAAGTCGCACCTTTCTCCAGCCGCGGCAACGTTGGTATTGGCCTCGAGAGCACAGCCGGCCGATTCAAGCCCGACCTTGTCGCTCCCGGAGCAATGCTCGTTTCAACACGCCCAATCAAGCCCGAGTCGGTATGGGCAGATTGGGACCCGACTATCAACATAACAAATCAACAGGTTAACAACTATCCGGCCCAGACTGTTCCCCACCACCAAACGAATCAGTACTCGATCTACGTCCCTGCCAACGCCACCCGCCTGACAATCGAGGTCCTGACAAATCTAAGTTCGCCCAGCCCGTTCCCAACCCTGCCAATCTACGTCAATCAAGGCGATTTCCCCTACAACGTGGAACCGTTCCGCACAAACCGGGTTGTAATTCCAAATGAACGGTTCCCCAACCTTGTCGAAGGCAATTGGTTCTATGGCATCGGTAATGAAACAGCCAGCAGCGTTGACTTCGACCTCCGCACAATCCTCGAATTCAGGGTCGATACAGGTTCTTATTCGAATACGCTCAAGCAGCTCTCGGAGGATCTTGGGCCATACTACCGTGCCAAATCTGGCACAAGCGGCGCCGCTGCAGCCGTGTCCGGTCTGCTTGCTCTGGTCCAAGAGTTCTTTGAACAACAGCTCAAAACCAATTACAGCCCGGCTTTGCTCAAGGCAATCCTCATCAACGGCGCACGGTCTCTCAGCCCACAATACAACTTCCAGGTGCGCAATAACATAAATTACCAGGGCTGGGGCATCGTAAACCTCACCAATTCATTGCCACGGACGTTGACCAATGCTCTCGACAAACCTGAATCATGGCCTGTAGCATGGATCGACCAAAACCCAACAAACGCCCTCGCCACCGGCCAGACAAACCAGTACTCACTCTCGATCGAACCCGGCGCCACAAACGGTAACCTCCGCATAACACTGGTCTGGACCGATCCCCCGGGCAACCCGGCAGCCTCGTACAAACTGGTCAACGACCTTGACCTGATTGTATCAAACAACGTCTCCGGCACGGTGTACATTGGCAATGACATCCCGGCTTCGAGCGATTTCAATCAGCCCAATTCAATCGACAACCTCGCAGCCTATGACAATGTCAATAACGTCGAGAACGTCTTCATCCGCGCGCCTGTTGACACAAACTACACCATCCTTGTCTCCGCGCGTAGAGTTAACGTTAACGCCGTCAACACACATACAAACGGAATTGTCCAAGACTACGCCCTCGTTGTTTCAAGTGAAAGCACAAACGCGATCACCCTTAAGCCGAAAATCGAGGATTCACCCCGGCCAGTGGCAGCGGCAGAGTTGACCGTCGTAACAAACGGAATACCGCTCCTTTATCAACGGGCCGGCGCCAATTCGCCTCTTCAAATCTACCCGATCGGCGTCACAAACCAATGGCATTTCTACGTCTTCACCAATGCTTATGTCGAAGGCATGGAAGGCGAAACCAATTTCGGCCCGTACGTGGCATTCGTCACCTTCATGCCACCTGAATTGTCAACCCCAAGAAATGAGGACGCCGACATCGACATGTACGTCACCCGCAGCCAAGACCCGCGCGGCGATCTGTACCAGGCCGATCAACTGCTCCTCCTGGAAACCAACGCCGTCCGATACGCCTACAAGTCACTCTCAGCCGGCGGTTCCGAAACAGTGGTTTTCACCAACGCCGCAGATGGCGAAGTTTTCTACATAGGAGTAAAAGCCGAAGACCAAAGCGCCGCCGAATACGGTTTCTTTGGCATCTCGAGCCCGGAACCGTTCAGTTCAATCGATGAGAACGGCAACCAGATCACACGCGGTTTGCGCCTGCCTCAGGCCATACCGGATGGGTCGCCGGTAACCCCGGGCGGCACCAACATCTTCGCCATCGCCATATACCCAATGGACCTGATCCAGGTCGTCGTCAGTAACAGCCTGTACCACGAAGCCCTCGGCGATCTTGTCGGAAACCTCAGCCACTTGAACCGATTCGCCGTCCTTAACAATCACAAAAGCAGCGATGCCGCACCAGGCGGATTCTATTCGGCACTTTACGACGACACGGGCTCCGGCGCCTTCCCGAATTCGCAAACCACTGACGGCCCCGGTTCACTCGACAACTTCGTCGGCCTGCAAGGCTCGGGTGCATGGATTCTCACGGTCGTCGATAACGCACTCGGCCAAACAGGTTACGTCCAGAATCTCGAGATGCGGCTCACCCCCAACCTTGACCTTCTGGCAGGTGCCTTCGTGACGCTCGCACCCGAGCAGTGGCGTTACGCTTACATAGATGTTCCTCCGGACGTCAGCCGGATGATCGTGTCTGTCACACGGCTAAGCGCCGGGCCGCTCGAGCTGTACCTCCGACGCGGTGTGCGCCCGACGAGAACCGATTATGACAACATGGCAACGCTGTTCCCGCCCGGAGGCGAGCTCAGCCAGAGTATATATGACGATCCGCCTCTAACCGCCGGGCGTTACTTCATCGGTGCTTACAACCCAAATGCATCAAGCATTTCATTCTACATTTACGTCAAATTCGAACGCGAATTGCCAGACGTCTTTCGTCGGACCTTCGTGTCAACAAATGTCGTTTCTGTTGGCGATCTCGCCCTGAACATCGGCACCAACGACGTCACAAGTGCAATGGTCATCAGCGATATCAAGGTCGGCCTGCGCATAAATCACCCCCGCGCTTCAGACCTTGACATACGCATAGTCAGCCCGCGTGGCCAGTCAGTCTTGCTGTCCGAAAGCCGCGGCGGAACCAATTGGACCGCTTTCGGCGCCGAAACTGTGCTTACCAATTTCCATCACGTGGCTTTGACCTACCTGAACCCAAGCAAAACCGCCACGCTCTACCTCGACGGCGAGCCGATACGATCAAAACATATTCCCGAATTCGGTGACCGGCTTGTAACATGGGGCGATCTGTATTTCGGCGCCAGACCTGACTTCCCTACCATGACCAACCAGTACCGCGGGATGCTAGATGAAACCGACCTCTACCGCCGCGCCCTTTCTGCACCCGAAATACGCGCAATCTACAAGTTCGGCGGCGCGGGCAAACCAATAGACGGACTCGCCGCACGCTGGCTCTTCGATGACGACACCGGCATCGATTGGCTCACAAATCATACAGCCATCTTCACCAACCTCGTCATTGACTACCCGGGCATGTTCGGTCGTTCCCTCCATTTCCCTGACCAGAACACAGGTTATGCTTTCGTGCCCCGTCATCCAAACCTCGACCTCGGCGCAGCCGAAGGGCTCACGATCGACGCATGGATCAGCCCGTCCGACCTGTCAACCAACCGAACAATCGCAGTCTGGGCTGATGGCACAAACAGCATCGGCGTCGAGTTCTTCCTTCACCCGGGCTCAGATACCAACAAACCACAAGGTGAACTCGCCGCTCGTTTGATCGATGCTTCCGGCATAACCAACATAATTGCAGCCGGCCCCGAAAGCCAGGGCCTCATCCGGACCAACAGCCTCATCACCAACATCGTGTATGCCACCTTTACCAGCGATACCAATCTCGCCCATACACCGATCAAATTCGCAGGCTTGACCAACGAGTACACAGAGATAATCCCCGGGTTCACCGGCCCCGCCACCGGCGCCTCCGCCCATTACACTAACCAATACATAAGTGGATTCGAATTTGCTGTGGCCAACCCAACTGCAACGTTCTGCGCAAAACCGGCAGGAACAAACCTCCCCACAGTTGTCATGGACGACCCCTATCCATGGCAACGCACAAACGGATGGGTTGTCACAAACGGCTGTGTCACTGTAATCAACTCCCCGCTCTTGGCACATACGGGCACTAACCTACTGGCCCTCCGAAACGGCCATATCAGACGTTGGCTCCCAACACGCCCGGGCACCGAGTACAAGCTCCAGTTCACTCACCGCTTCCAACCTCTCGCACCGGACATTGTGGCATGGTGGCCCGGCGAAAGCTCGGCACTGGACGTAATAGACAGCCACCACGCCGAAATGCTGGGCACGGCAGCTTACACAAACGCCATGGTTGACCAGGGATTTCTCTTCGCAACAAATCAGGTCAGCATGCGCGTTCCGGACGACCGGCAGCTTGTCGCCACAAATGAGTTCACCGTCGAACTCTGGTTTAATCTCACAAATGCAATCGCTGTCTCAAATCCCCCACCATTAGGCGGACCGATGGTCTTCAAAGCAATGAACGGTTCCACCACCGCCGTCAACTATGGGCTCTCGGCTTACCAGACCGGACTCGAATGGTGGTACAATGACCCGACTGTCGCCGGGGACATTGACTCCGATCATCCGACGCTCGAGTTGGTTCGGTCAAAACATGCACCCACACCAGGCGTTTTCCACCACGCCGCTGCAACTATTCGTCAAATCAGTACCAACAGGGTCGAACTCAAGCTTTACATGGACGGACGGTTGGAACGTCATGTCACACTGCCGGGCACGCTAACCAACACGTTCCTGCCAACAAACTCTGTCAATTCACCGCTTCTTATCGGGACCAATTCGATCACCGGCGAGTTCTTCACGGGCATTATGGACGAAATCTCCATCTATCAACGCGCCCTCTCGGAAACTGAAATCGCCGAAATCTACGCCCTGCACAATGTCGGCAAGTGCCCGCCCCCAGCCGCACCCCGCACGCGCCTGACCGTGGGCAGCTCATTCTCAAACGTCTTCAGCACTTACTCGACCCAATGGCAGACCAACTCCGTTACATTCGTCGCCGAATCTGACGAAACCGAGTTCGGCCTTGAAGCGCTTGACCCGGGTGTGCTTCTTGATTCCTTTGAACTGATCGAGATGGCGCCACGTTATTTCCTGCCCGAAGAAGAACTGACGCCTTTCATCGGCCAGGTGGCAGCGGGCGAATGGCACCTGCAGATTGTTGACAGACGTTTCGGTGTCACCAATGACATCGACCCACAGCTCGTTTCATGGCAGCTCGATCTTACTTTTGCCCCGCCAACGTACCCAATCGTCCGCATCACAAACGGCGTCCCGTACACGAATACGATAATCGGCGGCGCCACCAGATACTTCCTCGTCGAAGTGCCTTCAACAGCGCAGCGCGCAACCAATACTCTCGTTGCCACCACCAACCTGAGTCTCTGGTATAACCCCAACAGCCTGCCCGCCGGCGTAACTCAGTACGGCGACGTCCAGTTCCTTACAAATGAACTCGCCGGCATCGCAGTTCTTGCCACCAACGGCTGGTGGCTCGCACTGCCTGACGGAACCCCTGCGATGCCTGCTGATCCGATTGCCTCTCTCCCCGTCGGTCAACTGTATTACCTTGCTGTCAAGAATGAACAGACAAGCCCCGTCGATTTCAGCCTCCAGGTTGACTTCTACCCCGACGCCAACCGCGACATTTGCCCTGACATTACCACACTGCCGTTTGGTGAATTCGTCGTAACCAACATCCCGGCAACCAATGCCTTGCAGTACTATTGCTATCACGTCACTGACACAGCCAAATGTGTCAGCTTCAATGTCTTGCCTCTTGATGGCAACGTTGACCTTTACATCCGGAACGCACGCTCGACACCGCCGCTCTGGCCGGCCCCAGATTGGTACGAGTACTCGAGCGAAAACCCCGGATTGTTCAGTGAACAAATCGTCGTAAACCAAAGGTCACAGGTCCCATTGTTCCCGGGCAACTGGTATATCGGCATACTCAACCGCGAAACCAAGGCGGCCCAATACGTAATATACGCCGAAGAAACCGCCGCCTACGGCGAGGTTCCTCTCCAGATTGGAACGCCTGTCACAGCCACTGCTGAACCGGCCAATGACACCTGCACTTATTACGCATTGACCGTCAACGCCGCTGTGCCAGCCCTGCAGTTCCAGTTGTACAACCTGACCGGCAACGCCCGCCTGCTAATCAGCCGAAACAGCCGACCAGGGCCGTCAGACGCGCTTTACTCCCAGGACGCTTCTAAAGGCATGCCAGCCAACATCGTCGTTTGCCCGAGCAGTTCCATGCCCGACCTCCGCGGAACATGGTACATCGCACTGCTATCACGTGACCCTGTACCAGTGACCTGCAGCCTTTCTGTCTCGGTGCCGCAACCACGCTTGACCACCTTGCTCAGCGGCATCGCCATAACCAACACTGCTCCTAGCCTCGGCCCGGGCGGCGATTGCGTCCCTGAAGTGTATAAGTTCGCTGTCGTACCCAACGCGACCCGCGCAGAGTTCTTCCTCACGCCAATCAATGGCAACGTTGATTTGTTCGTGCGGAAGGGCGATTCGCCCACATCGGTTCTGTTCGACTACATGAGCACTGAACCGGGTATCCTGCCCGAAAGCATCAGAGTCACAACAAACAGCGTGCCTGTTCCGCTCAGCGGCGGTGATTGGTACGTGTACGTCTATAACGCCGACAACCACGCGGTGTCGTACATCCTTCAGGCCATCCAGTACATAGGCGACACACCTGTTGGCGTGTCGTTCAAGCCGGTCATCTCGGTCACCGGCAACATCATCACTCTGCAATGGTTCGCCTCACCCGGACTGGTGTTCCGTGTCCAGTATGCGACCCAGATTGCGCCGTCGGGCGATTTTGTCTGGATCGATATACCCGGGACGGTCACCTCCGCAACGACCCTTTACACATTCATAGATGACGGATCACTCACCGGCGGCCCGGCACCGCAGAAGTTCTATCGCGTCATCCTCGAAGGCGGCACCCCGGTTGACACATCCATAACCGTCAACATCTCAATGGCAGGCGGTACGGTTGTTCTCGACTGGAACAGTCTCCCGAACCTCAAATTCAAGGTCCAATACGCACCAGATATTCCCGGCTCCGGTGTAATCAACTGGTCGGATGTGCCCGGCACCGTCACATCAGCAACCGGGTCTTACAGTTTCACCGATGACGGTTCCCAGACCGGCGGCAAAGGCAAAACGAAGTTCTACCGCGTCGTCCTGATCCCGTAGCCCTCGGCGCAGCGCAATCGCAACCCAAAACCCCGTTCGAGACAGTTGCTTTGGTCGCGGGCATACCGCCAGATTTGAACAAAAGAAGTCTTTTCGAGGCAGAACGGCTGGCGCGTCTAATTCACACTTTTGCTGATGTTTTTTGCAAAAGGCCGGGGCCGATCTGGTGACAGATTACCCGAAGAAAGCCCGCCAATTTATGTCTGAAGCTCGCTGACACCATGGCACCTTTTGACCTTCGGAGGGTGCCGTATTACTAGATCCAGAAATCGATCATTTTTGAGAAGATTTTCAGACTGTGAGTTTGCTCAGTTTGTCAGTATCTGCTTCTCTGGCAGCGAGTAGTGCGGTCAGAACAGGGCGACCTTTGGAATACAATGGATGATCTTCGTGAAAATCTCAGATCAGCGTGTCGTTCGAGACTTTTGCCTGCGAACTGTTGCTCCGCTGATCCCACTCCCATCTCCCCCGTGGGTGACGAAGTCGCCCCTTTCAGCGTGGCGCGACGGAGTTGCGAGCCTGGAACGAACGTATTTATCTGGCCCCTATCATTCGGTTGCTGCTGCGCTGCGCTGTCCGGCCGGTATTACCCCCTCGAAGTCTCCCCACTCCAGCGAGTGATCCTCGACTTGCACGGCCAGCCTCTTTTGGCCCACAAGCACGGGCAGTCCTTTTGGCACAGCCCAACTCTTGAACACGCCGTCCTTCTCCAGCCGCAAGTCAAAGTGATGCGTCTTGGCCTTCTGCTCTTGAACAACAAACCGCAGCTTGTAAGCGGTTGATGCTGATGGCCCATTCACCAGCGTAGCTCGCGATATTCACCCGGCCGCATCGAGTTCACAGCGGCAGCCACCTCATACTGATGCTGCTGAATCTCAAGCCAATTGGTCGTCGGTAACACAAGAATTGCCAAAAGCCGGCCCCTGAGATTTTGCTGATAACGCAAATTCTGGCCCGTGGTAACAAGAACCTCGAAGTGTTCTTCGGCCGCCCGCAACAAATCACTGTTTTGCAGATTGGACCAGCCAAGTTCAAACACGGTGAACACCTCATGCCCCACAAGCGCGCGGCGCAGAGGCACAGGCGTGCCCTGATCGAAAAGCAACCGCATGGCATCCGCTCAAGCTGGCGTCACCGCCAGGGACGACTCGGCGAATTTCAGAACAGCCAAAACCTGCTCGCGCGTGACGCCGGGAAACCACTCGAGAAACTGGTCCACCGTCGCCCCGCCCTCCAGGTTCTCAAACAGAGTCTGCACCGGTACACGCGTTCCCTTGAAAACCCATGCCCCGCTGACTTTGCCAGGCACGCGCTCGACCGCCGGACATTGTGCCCAATCCAACATACGGCACACAATACTCCGCCACACGCATAGCGCAAGCAGCGACTGCACCCTATTTCCCATTGTCCCGCCAAAACTGTCGGACCACGCCAGTGGTTAAGAGTCTTCCGCACCGACAGAGGGCAGCCTCGACTTTCTTGAATGACTGGTCAACAACCGTGCCCAGTGCCAGCTTTTTATCGGCGGGGCTGAGCGTGTGCGGGCTGAAATGCATACCGCACTCGGCCAGTTGTGCGAAGTTTGTGCCTTCCGCCCCTTCCGTCAGAAACTTGTTGGCATCCTGCGATGCAAGCCAGACCGGAAATCCCCGAGATCTGCCCTGCCGGGCGAGTTGGCTGAGCAGCCCGGCCTTGTGTTCCTTATTCTGAGTCGCTATCAAGTTGATACTAACAATCCACGGCCAGCCTGTAAGACTCCGCAAGCCTTCGTGGTCAGCACTCAGCCGTCTGAGCCCGGATTCCAGTTGCCCAACGACGCCCTCCAGACTGTCGAATACCCGATTTGGGAACTCCTTTTCCCGCAGCTCTTCCCAGACATGTTCCTGAGGATTCAGTTCAGGTGAATAAGGTGGCAGACGCAGAAGGCAAATATTCTCCGGAATCCGCAAGTCACGAGACGTATGGGAGGAAGCTCCGTCGACCACCATCACAATGAACTCATCAGGGTGCGCCGCACTGACTTGGCAGAGGAATTCATTCATTCGATCGGTGTTCATGTTGGAGGAGATCTTCCAATCCAATTGTCCCTCAACAGGGCTGACTGCTCCGTAAGCGTAAATGAACTGGCGCTCGTAGCCATTTGGAACCGTCGGGCGCAATGGTGCTGGTGCCCAGCATCGCCGCAGCCGCACCATCCGGCCAAACCGGGCTTCGTCTTGGAACATCAGCCGGACTGGGCGGCCTTTCACATTCTCCGGTTTCAACAAGGACGCCAACACTTCCGGAAGTTTTTTTTCCAGTCCTGTTGGACTCGGGGATCGCTTTTCGGGTGCCGTGTGTCCGGCGCTACTTTCCGCCACCCGTGCCTGGCCAGAAACCGATACACAACCGAGGCTGCTCCAAATTCCGTGTCTGTCCCCATATCTCGCCCACCATGCGCCCTTTCGGTAACCCAGTTGAAAGTTGAGAGTTGAACGTTTCACGTTGAACGTTCCTCATCGGCACATCGAACACCGTGTCTGTCCCCATATCTCGCCGCCACAGCCGGCTTGGACCGCCCGACCCGTGCTTGCTCAGGTCCGCCGGCTCAAAAGTCCGGTCGTCCAAATTCCGTGTCTGTCCCCATATCCAACCCACCATGCGCCCTTTCGCTCACCCCGTTGAAAGTTGAGAGTTGAACGTTTCACGTTGAACGTTCCTCATCGGCACATCCAATACCGTGTCTGTCCCCATATCTCGCCGCCACAGCCGGCTTGGATCGTCCGACCCGCGCTTGTTCTGTTCAGGTCCGCCGGCTCAAAAGTCCGGTCGTCCAAATTCCGTGTCTGTCCCCATATCCAACCCACCATGCGCCCTTTCGGTAACCCAGTTGAAAGTTGAGAGTTGAACGTTTCACGTTGAACGTTCCTCATCGGCACATCCAATACCGTGTCTGTCCCCATATCTCGCCGCCACAGCCGGCTTGGATCGTCCGACCCGCGCTTGTTCTGTTCAGGTCCGCCGCCTCACAAGTCCGGTCGTCCAAATTCCGTGTCTGTCCCCATATCCAACCCTCCATGCGCCCTTTCGGTCACCCCGTTGAAAGTTGAGAGTTGAACGTTTCACGTTGAACATTCCTCATCGGCACATCGAACACCGTGTCTGTCCCCATATTTTCTCTTGCGCAGATTATCCAATGTAATCCCTCGGGGACGGCACTGTCGTGACCGCAATGCTCGCTGCCAGAAAAGCAGAAAAGGTCGCCTTTGGCGGCGGAGCGCGGCGAAGGCCCATCCCTGCACCGAGCGCAAATCCTCTGACAGGACCGGTCGGCTGAGGTTGCGCTGGGCCGGGGTTAGAGCGGCTGTCCCGTCAGGCGCTCGTAGGCTTCGAGGTATTTCTGTTGTGTGTGCGTGACGACCTCCGGGGGCAGCGGCGGTGCTGGCGGCGTTTTGTTCCAGTTGATGGATTCGAGGTAATCGCGCACGAACTGTTTGTCAAAGCTCGCCTGGGACCGGCCTGGTTGGTATGTGTCGGCCGGCCAGAATCTGGACGAATCGGGCGTGAGCACTTCATCAATCAGAATGAGTTGTCCGTTGTGCAATCCGAACTCGAACTTGGTGTCGGCGATGATAATTCCCCTGTCTCTTGCGTAATCCCGCGCGCTGCGATAAAGGGTCAGGCTGTAATCACGCACCCGATTGGCCAGATCCGAGCCGAGGAGAGACTCGACACGCTCAAATGAAATATTTTCGTCGTGGCCTGTTTCAGCCTTTGTTGCAGGTGTGAATATGGGTTCGGGCAATTCGTCGGCTTCGCGCAATCCCGGCGGCAGCTTTATTCCGCAGACAGTCTGAGAAGCACGATATTCCTTCCATCCGGAGCCGGCGAGGTATCCGCGCACGACACACTCGACAGGCAAAGGCTTGGCCTTTTTGACGAGCATGGCGCGTCTCGCGAGCAACTTTGCGTATGGCGCAAGCCGCGCTGGCAAGGGGTCTGTCGGCCCTGCAAGAAGCTGATTTGGGACAAGGCCGGCGAATCGGCCAAACCAAAAAAACGAGAGTTGTGTCAGAACCTCGCCTTTCCGCGGGATGCCGTTCGGCATAACACAATCAAAAGCTGAAATCCTGTCGGTCGCCACGAGCAGCAACGCGTCATCAAGGTCGAACACTTCGCGAACTTTTCCGCGGCGCAGCTTCTTGATCCCGGGAATATCTATGTCCAGCAACGGCTCAGATGTCATGGCCCGATGATGGCGCGTCTTCTGTTGATGTCAAAGCTTAGTGGGGCTTTGTCTCGTATGTGCCAAGCGCGATTCCATGGAGCCCAATGCGCTGTCACGGCTCGCAGTGCCACGCTCGCCTCGCCAAAGGCCACGGGCCACGCCGCGTTGCCCGGGGCGAATTCGTCGCCCACGGCAGGAGATGAGATCAGGACCAGTAGCCGAACACAGTGACGAAAAAATGTTGAACGCTCCGCTAATCTGCGATTGCTGCGAAGATTTTCCAGCAAAGTACTGCAGGTATGCCGATGGGCATGTCGTTTTCAGCTCGAACTCGAAATGCTGATTTGGGAAACGCACTCTCGACCTACACACAACAAAAAACCGGGTTCCAGAGCCAGAGGATGGATCCGGAACCCGGGGAGCTTTCAGAGTACAACTGAGGAATTGCGAGGATACTCCGACCCCGACCGGTACTGAGCCGGAGCCGGAAAGCCTTTCCGGATTCAAAGAACAGTCGAACCCATAACCAGCACAAATATTTTGCGTGTTGTGGCAAACAAATACCCTATCTGCCTCGTGTCAAGCACCAGCGCATGAGGTATAACGATTGCTAATCGCAAGTTTTCATGAATGCATGGCCCGCGTGCTGCCGCAAACAAGGTTGCGAGGAAGGCAACACGATTGTCAGCGATGGCGGGCGCGGTTGCCGACCGGAATCGGTGCTGAAATTATTGCATCTGGCTTGTGGTGTTTCAGCGACGGCCGGGCACCCCGTCAACAATTCTCCACAAGCCAAGTGGATTGCTTTCTTTGAGCTCGTCCGGCAGTGCCCAGTCGGGCCAATTCTGATAACACACAAGGCGTGCAAACCGCTGTATTGCTCGTGCGCCGACCGACGTTGATCGTGCGTCGGAGCACGCAGGGTAAGGTCCGCCGTGTACCATCGCGTTGCAGACTTCGACTCCTGTTGGATATCCGTTCGCGATCAAGCGACCGGCTTTTGCCTCAAGCACCTGAACGAGATCTTCTCCAGAGGCAAGTTCGGCATCGGTCGCATGCACCGTGGCAGTGAGCTGTCCTTCGAGTGACTTTGCCACATTCAGCATTTCTTCCCTGGTTTGGCAGACGACCAGCAACGTGCTTGGTCCGAATACTTCCTGTGCAAGGATCGGTTCGCGCATGAAAGTTGGCGCATCAACTGCCAAAAGGACGGCGACTGCTCTGTTCGGACCGCCGTCAGTTGTCCCTCGTGCGAGTTCAAACACGCCGCCAACGTTTTTCAACGCTTCGATGCCGCTGATGAAATTCCGGTAAATGGCATGGGTCAGCATCGTCCCGGCAGGCGTACTGGAAAACAGCTCGACGAGCCTTTGTTGAAAAGTCCGTGCTGCTTGATCTTCCTTGAACACGACCAAACCCGGGTTTGTGCAGAACTGTCCCACACCGAGTACTACCGATGCGTGGATTCCGTCGGCGATGGCAACGCCACGTTCACGCATTGCATGAGGCATAACAAAAATCGGATTCACGCTCCCCATTTCGGCAAACACCGGGATGGGCTCGGGTCTTGCAGCCGCAAGATCAGCAAACATCCTTCCCGCTCGACGCGAACCGGTAAACCCCACCGCTTTCACCAGCGGATGTTGCAGCAGAGCAGCGCCGATTTCCGTCCCGGAATCAAAAAGCAGGGTGAAAACGCCCTCGTGCAAGCCAGATGCTTGCACGGCTCTATGAATGGCGCGCCCGACCAGATCGCTCGTGCCCGGATGGCCGGGATGAACCTTGAATAGCACAGTGTTCCCGGCCGCAAGAGCCGAAGCCGTGTCGCCCCCGGCGACTGAGAATGCCAGTGGAAAATTGCTCGAACCGAACACGGCGACCGGTCCGATCGGTCTGAACATGGATCGCACGTCAGGTTTGGGCTGCGGTTTCCTGTCAGGCACCCCGTGATCCACTCGCGCATCCACCCACGAACCTTCTTCTGCCAGCCTGCCAAGAAAACGAAGCTGATAACACGTGCGCGCCATTTCACCCTGAAGCCGCGCCCTGGGCAGCGCTGTTTCCGTGTGCGCACGTTCAATGATCGGTTCGGCGTCGGTTTCAAGGTTCGCTGCGATTGCTTCGAGCAAACTTGCGCGTCGTTTTCCCGGCAATCTGCTGTAAATTCTGAATGCATCGGCTGCGCGCCGCACAGCGCTGTCCAACTCATCGAGCGTTGTGCAGGGGAACGTCGGATCAAGTTCCTGTCCCGTGGTAGGGTTCAACCCACGGACTGCGTGTGGACATGCGTTTCCGGGATGGTAGGTTGTGTTCATCACATCGATTTGGCCGCCACATTTGTGGCTGCGTCTGACAAATGCCGACCGTCGTACGCGCCTGTTTATCCGCCAAGCGGGCAACAATGCAAGGCTCAAAGCGCGGTCAAGTCGCCCAACTCACCGTGGCACATCCCTTGTGCCCTGTCCAGCCTGTGAAGATCGTTGACCACGTTGCTGTGGATGCTATCTTGTGGCTCAAGCGCAAATCGAAGCTTGCGCCGCCGGAACAGGCCGGAGTGAAACCCGGCTCCAATATCCGGAGTAAGCCTGCGCTTGGTGACGTGGATCAGGACACGGCAGCCACAGGCAATGCGGCGGCAGCTTGCAATGCGCAGTACTGCAAGAACCATGAGACACACCATATCGGTGCTGGTGGAAAACAAATTTGGCGTGTTAACGCGCGTGGCCGGGCTTTTCAGCGGGCGCGGATTCAACATCGATTCGCTCAACGTCGCCCCAACGCAAGACCCGACTGTTTCGCGGATGACCATTGTCACACGCGGGGACGACGCCACTGTTGATCAGATTGTGAAACAGCTCAACAAGCTTGTTGACACGATCAAAGTGCACGATTTCCGCGACGGCGAATACGTGGACCGTGAACTTGTGCTGATCAAGATCGGGGTAAACTCCCAGACCAGAGCCGAAGTGATGCAAATCACAGACATTTTCCGCGCAAAAATTATCGATGTGCAGCAAAACAGTCTCACCATCGAGATCACGGGCGATGAAAGCAAGGTCGAGAAGTTCATCGAATTGATGCAGCCGTTCGGGATTCTCGAGCTCACCCGCACCGGCAAGGTCGCCCTCCCACGCAGTTGAAAGGCTGAATTTGTTTGACGGCGCGATTCGCCCCGTTAGCATCCGGTGCGCATTGCGGCAGAAAGAACAGGCGCGGTCTCCGCGCCACAACATGGAGATTATCAAATGGCAATTATTGACTTTGGCGGTGTCAAAGAAGAAGTCGTAACCCGCAAGGAATTCCCGATGTCGCGGGCACGCAAGGTCCTGAAGAATGAGGTTATCGCCGTGATTGGTTACGGTGTGCAGGGCCCTGCGCAGTCACTGAACCTGCGTGACAACGGATTCAACGTCATTGTTGGACAGGCGCCCGAGTTCAAGCGCGACTGGGATCGCGCGGTTCGGGACGGATGGAAACCTGGCAAGACCTTGTTCCCGATAGACGAAGCGGTGCGCAGAGGAACGATTATTCAGATGCTGGTTTCAGATGCCGCGCAGCGGGCAATCTGGCCAGTTGTAAAGGCCAATCTGAAACCGGGCGACGCCCTCTACTTCTCTCACGGCTTTTCAATCACTTACAAAAACAAGACCGGCGTCGTCCCACCAGAAAACGTTGATGTCATCATGGTTGCGCCAAAGGGGTCCGGCACATCTGTCCGCCGCAATTTTCTTTCCGGAGCGGGAATCAATTCCAGTTTCGCTATTGCTCAGGACTTCACAGGCCGCGCCCGTGAGCGGTGCCTCGCCATCGGGATAGGCATCGGCTCAGGTTATCTGTTCCCCACGACATTCGAGCACGAAACCAACAGCGATCTTGTCGGCGAACGCGGAGTTCTGATGGGCGCGCTGGCGGGAATTATGGAAGCGCAATACGACGTGCTTCGCCAACACGGTCATTCCCCAAGCGAAGCTTTCAACGAAACCGTCGAGGAGCTCACGCAAAGTCTGATCCGGCTCGTTGATGAACGGGGAATGGACTGGATGTACTCGAATTGCTCGGCTACAGCACAGCGCGGTGCGCTCGATTGGAAGCCCAAGTTCAAGAAGGCGGTAATGCCCGTTTTCAAAGAGCTTTACCGCCGGGTCGCTTCGGGCGAGGAAGCCGCACGGGTCATTCGCGCGTGCGGTGCACCCAATTACCAAGAGCAGCTTGCCAAAGAACTCGCAGAAATACGCAATTCCGAAATGTGGCAGGCCGGAGCTGCAGTGCGCGCGTTGCGCCCAAAGGAGTCAGCCAAGCCGTTGGCCAAGGGCGCAAAAGGCGTGAAAGGCCGAGACGCGAACTAGCGGAGCTCCGTCTCAGCTTGTACAGCGCGGCGCAGCCGCAACCAAATAACCGCGGCGAGATAAACGTGTTCGTTCCAGACTTGGCACTCCGCCGCGCCGCGCTGAAAGGGGCGACTTCGTCGCCCAACGGGGGCGAGAGATGCAGGTCGGATCAGCGGCTGAACAATTCGAAGGCAAAGGTCAGGAAGGATCTGCTGATCTGCAGTTTCAGCGCAGATTATCCAATATTATTATACTCCAAAGGCCGCACTCTGGTGACAAACTGAGCAAACTGACGGCCTGAAAATCTTCGCAAGTACGATCGATTTCTCAATATAGTAATACAGCCCTCTGGTGGCGAAAGCTCACCGGGTAGCCGCTGCCATCAGTGTCTGGCCCGCCTTGCAAGGCCGAGAACCTCACCAGCTTTGCGGGAAACACACTCGACGCGACATCTTGGTGTGATTTCCGTGCCGCGATACAAGGTGTAACTGAAAAGAGGCAGCTCAGGTTTCCGGCCGCCACAGGTCGATTGGGCGACGGGCTGTGGTTGGGAATGGCAGTTCGACTTTGCAGCCTGTGCGGGCCGATTCATAAGCGGCAAAGATGGCTTCCAACACAGCGCGACCGTCTTCGCCGGTGACGGCCGGCGGTTTATCGTTTTGGACGCAATCGACGAAATGCGCCATTTCGTGATGGAAACCGTAGTTCCACGCCTCCTCGTAGATCGTAAAGCTCCAGCCGCGAGTTGAACCGGCTTTTTCGACTGCGTAATCGTAACCACTTACGCTGTAAGTTTCGATTGCGTTGCCGTGCAGGAGGTCGGCATAGGCGACCCCGCCCGAGCCATACACTTCCGCACGATCGTCCATGCCGCCGGGCTTGGTCCAGCTTTCCTCAGCCAGACCGATCACGCCATTGGCGAATTCGATGATGAGCAGAGCGTTGTCGTCGCCCCGGGTTCTGTCGCCGTGCACCTGTGTGCTCATTTGGGCATAGACTGACCTGATTGGCGGGCGACCGAGCATCCAACGGAAAAACTCGATCGCGTGGCAACCCATGTCCATTGTGACTCCGCCACCAGCGCGTTTGATGTCCCAGAAATGGGCTGCATGTGGACCGTCATGTTTCTCGGACTGCTTGATGAGCGTTGGACGACCGAGTGCGCCCGAATCAAGGAGCTGCTTCAACCGAACGTATTTTGGTGTGAAGCACAGCTCCTCGGCGTACATCAGCTTAACGCCCGCAGTGCTGCACGCGGTGATCATGCGGTCAGCTTCAGCCAAATTCAGGCAGAGCGGTTTCTCGATCACGACGTGTTTTCCGGCTGCTGCAGCATCCACGACGACCTGGCAATGCAGGTCGTTGGGAACACCGATGACCACCATGTCGATGTCCGGTCGGGCGAGCAAATCGTGGTAATCGGTGAACACCAGTGGTATGTCGAATCGGCGTGCCAGGCGGTCAGCGTTGCCCGGCGTGGGCGATGCCACGGCAGTTAGCCGTGCCTGCGCACAAGCGCGGAGCGATTCCGCGTGAATCGTCGAGACGAATTTTGAACCGATTAAACCGACAGAGACGGGAGGTTTCATGGGGTTTTCGAGTTGTGTTTCTGGGCAGACTGTGCGCGTAGCATCGCCCAGCGGGCAGCTCCCACCAGCCCTGCGCGATTTCCCAACTGCGCGATTGCTACAGTGATGCAGTCGCGCGGAATCTGGGTAGCGCGAGCTATGACGGCACGCGCTGGCTCGAGATAAAAGTCCGGATGCGCCTCGACCATGCCCCCGCCAAGCACAATCCGCGCCGGCAGGAAGGTATGAACCAGGGTCCAGACGGCAGCATCGACGGCAGCGCGTGCAGTTTGCAGAACGCGCACAGCTTCGGGTTGGCCGCGTTCCGCACCCGCGAACACTTCTGCGGCGTTCCCCAGCCCAAACTCTTTGCCTGCTGCGGCCATCGCCGTGCCCGAGGCGATGGATTCGAGGCACCCGCTCCGCCCGCAATAACAGGCCGGGCGGTCAGCAGCGACTGTCAGATGTCCAATTTCAGGATGCTCGCCTGTGACACCGCGATAAAGCTGGCCATGAAAAACCGCAGCCCCGCCTATGCCGGTGCCAAAGGTCAGCATCACCATTGACTCCGCGCCTCGGCCCGCACCAAAGTAAAACTCGCCAAGTGCAGCGGCGTCAGCGTCGTTCTCGAGGCAGACCGGCACGCCAAATTCGCGTTCTAGCGGCTGGACGATATTGCAGTGGTTCCAGCCGGGCAGAGTGTAGGGATTGTTGATTTCGCCCGTTCGAGGGTTGACGGGGCCGGCGCAGCCAATGCCAACCGCAACCAACTTGTCGGGCGCCACCTCAGCAGCGCGTAACATTTCCCGAACGACGGTCGAAATCCGGCGAACCGCCCGGTCGAATCCCCGTTCTGCTTCAGTGGGAAAGACGCGATAGCAGGTAACGTCGCCGAACTGGGTTACAAGTCCAATGGCGGTTTTCGAGCCGCCTATGTCGATGCCGATGGCTTGTTTGGTCGCGTCCAAGAGGTGCTCTTTGTACTGCCGGTGAGACTATGGCCTGCTGATGGTTCAGTCAATCTGTTCAAGGAAAAGTTCTAACCGGTGACCTCATTCTTCTGTCACTCCGAGCTACGGATTGCATGAGGTGCTGCTGAGGCCGGGGTGCGCTCGAAGCGCGTTTGGCTCTTGGCATACACCATCTGAGGTCACCCATTCAAGGTCCCGTCGAGCCGCAAACTTCAGACCTCAGTAGAACCGGGTTTTACGTCACGATACATTCACAACTTCAATGTCCGCATTGTTGCCCAAATGAAACCTTAATCGTCGCCCCGATCCGTCTGACGTGCTGAGACCGGTGGCATGCAGCCGATCCAGATATCGTGTCTGTCCCTCTATTTGGACCGCCGACCGGCAAAACTCCGTGTCTGTCCCCATATCCAAGCCACCATGCGCCCTTTCGGTCACCCCGTTGAAAGTTGCAAGTTGAACGTTGTACGTTGAACGTTCCTGATCGGTGTACCGGACATCGTGCCTGTCCCCATATCAGAATATCGTGCCTGTCCCTCCATTTGCTCCGCCGGCCCCCCAAACATCGTATCTGTCCCCATATTTGGTCCCGCACTGATTATCCAATGTGATACTTCGAAGGCCGCACCGTGGTCACCACACCGCTCGCTGCCAGAGAAGCAGATACGGACAAACTCAGCAGACTCGCAGTCTGAAAATCTTCGCAAATATGATCGATTTCTCAATATAAGCATTCAGCGCGGTAGAGCGTCGATCTTGCAACGAATGCTCTTACTTCACCGCAATCATTCGGTTTCGGCTGCGCTGCGCTGAGAACCGTGCCGATGTGTTCTGTTTCCGTTTTTCGACGGAGCCTGAGACTTTGCCATGGCACGTTGTTCGGCGAAGAATTGGCGGAGCAATTCTCTGCATTCGCGCTCAAGAACCTTGCCCGTGATCTCACATCGGTGGTTCAGGCTCGGGAACTGTAGAAGATTCATTGCGCTGCCGGCGGCGCCGGCCTTCGGGTCTGCCGCCCCAAAGACGACCCTGCGCAGTCTAGTGTGGACAATCGCGCCTGCACACATTGGGCACGGTTCTTTGGTCACGTACATTGTGCAGTCAGTCAACCGCCAATCGCCGACGGCAGCTTCTGCCTTGGTCAGGACCAGCATTTCGGCGTGTGCGGTGGCGTCGTTTAGCAATTCGACCTGGTTCCATGCGCGGGCTATGATGCGTCCGTTGCGTTCGATGACGGCGCCGACCGGGACTTCGCCGGCCTCGTAAGCTCGGCGCGCCTGCCGGAGCGCCTCAGTCATGTAAAACTCGTCGCTCTGTCGGTCGATGACGGTCTTTTCCGTCCCAATCCTCATATCCTCATATTGGTTTCGACTCTTCAAGCACCCATTCGTTGGGCCCGTTTGGATGCGATCGGCAATGCGCTGCAAAAAACCCGCCGCGATGTCGCCAAAACCAAGGCCAAATCCGCTCTCGATCGGTCTGCGGCAATGCAAGCTTTCTGAGCGCGTTTCTCGGGAAAAAAGCAAATCGCCCCTCACGAATTGGCGGTGGAACTTTTTCGAGCTTCCGCTTTACTTCAAACAAGAACATCAACCAATGGGCCTTCCCTTGGTAACCGTACTCGCTGACTATTCCAGTGAGGTGCAGGTCACGCGGCTTGATTACCATGCCGATCTCTTCAAACGCCTCTCTGCACGCGCAAGCGTAAGGCGATTCGCCCGAGGCAGTGTCAAGTTTGCCACCGCAAGGGCTCCATTGACCGAGGTTCGGTTCCTGCGCGCGTTCGAGAAGCAAAACTTCGTCCCGCTCATTGAAACAGTATAACAACGTCGAAATTCTGTAAGGCAATGCCATGCCGCTCCAGTGAACCAACAGTCCTTCGACAATGCAAGCCGCACAAACCCACTGCGGGCTACGCGCCGGAATCCAGCCCGAAACCCAGCGCCCGAACAAATTCATCGGGGTTCTCCGGCGTGATCAGCCACGGCCTGCCACCCACACGCTCGATCCATACAAATCGATCCGTGCGCGTGATATACATCCGAACCAATCCCCGACGTGTTGTCCACAGCCAGCCAAATCCCCCCCAGAGCCCTCCAACACCAATGCGCAATGCAAAACCGATCTCTCTTAGCAGATCGCGCCTTTCCACAACTCGGGCGATCGAAATGTCCTCTCGTGGAATTTCGCAGTTTCTCAGCGGCCAGACAACACGGATTCCGCCGCCATGAACGACAAACCGGGTCGGCCTGAACCAAAGCCAGACCCATATGTACAGCACGACCAAAAACGCGGCTGGCAACGCGAGCATGCGTCTTCCCAACAGAGCACCGACCACAAGTGCCGGTGGCAGTGCCAAGACAAGAACTGTCAGTCCCAGAATCAGTGGAGACATCCGCGCAACTTGGAAGTTCTTGACGTTTTCGCCGTTGATCATGTGATGGTACGATCTTGCAAATCCCGTTTTCAGATCACGCTTGGCTGGTGGGTGTTTTGCCCCGCGTCATCAACCAGCGTTCGGTTGGTTGTCAATATGTTGGTTGTTTCGCCAAAGCGAAACAAGGACGATCTGCCATGACATCCCGGACCCATGACCAGATTCCATATTGAGAAATCGATCATATTTGCGAAGTTTTTCAAACTGTGAGTTTACTCAGTTTGTCAGTATCTGCTTCTCTAGCAGTGAGTAATGCGGTCACCACAGTGCGCCTTTGGAGTGTAATATTGGATAATCTGCGCCGAAATCGCAGATCAGCGTGTGGTTCGAGACTTTTGCCTTAGAACTGTTCGTCTGCTGATCCGACCAGCATCTCCCCTCAGGCGACCAAGTCGCCCTTTTCAGCGCGGCGCGACACATCACTATTCCTGCAACAAGGGCAATGGTTACGCCTCGAGCGTTTGGTCGCGGCTGCGACGCGCTGAGCTGTTTGTGTCGGTTTCGCGATGGCAAAACGATCGTCGCGTCTGGTAAAATCACAACCAGAGATTTTATCGGACAGTGCAACGGCGGTCATGATCTGACATGCAAGTATCAGGCTCGACTTCAAAACGCTGGCTGAACCGAACCGTTTTGGGAATCGGTCTCGCCAGCCTGTTCAGCGATTGGTCACATGAAATTGCGACAACCGTGTTGCCGGCGTTCCTTGCCTCCATGGGTGTTGCGGCAGCATGGCTGGGCCTGATCGAAGGCGTTTCCGACGGGCTGTCCAGCTTTGCCAAAATGGCCAGCGGCTATTACACCGACAAGCTGCACAGGCGCAAACCCATTGCAGTCGCTGGTTACCTCCTGACCGCCTTCGGGACGGCGTCGTTTGGCATGGCGTCGGCAGCGTGGCATGTGTTGATCTCGCGTGCAGCGGCATGGCTTGGACGGGGAGTGCGCACGCCGGTGCGCAAAGCATTGCTTGCCGCCGCAGTCACGCAGGAAACCTATGGACGTGCATTCGGGTTCGAGCGGATGCTGGACACGTTGGGTGCGATTGTCGGTCCGGCGACAGCCTTCGCACTGTTGCCACTGGTCCACCATAATTACCAGACGTTGTTTGCGCTCACGCTGATTCCCGGGGTGTTGGCAGCGGGCTTTATCGCCTTTGGGGTCAAAGAGCGTGAACGGAGGCCGGTGCCACACATTTCATTTGGCCAACGACTGCGCATGTTGCCTCCGAACTACCGTCGGTTCCTCGTGGCGGTTGGGTTGTTTGGTGCAGGCGATTTTGCGCATTCGATGTTGATCCTGCTTGCCACGCAGAACCTTGCCTCAAGCATGGGTGTGTCCACGGCCGCCAGCGTGGCGGCAGGGTTGTACCTGCTGCACAACGTCTTCTATGCCGGATTTGCCTATCTGTCGGGGTGGCTGGCGGATCGGTTTGCAAAACCTGTCGTCCTTGCCGCCGGCTACTCGGCGGCAGCGGTGATGGCACTGTTGGTGATTGTGTTGCCGGGAAACGTATGGACGTTGGGCGCAGTGTTTCTTCTCGGCGGGGTTTATGTCGGCGTCGAAGAGACGTTGGAAGATTCACTTTGCGCAGAGCTGGTAAGCCAAGAAAACCATGGGATGGCCTTCGGCGTATTGGCAACGGTCAACGGCATTGGCGACTTTGCGTCGAGCGTTGCTGTGGGCGCGCTGTGGACATATTTTGGGACTGGTCCAGCTTTTGCCTACAGTGCGGTGCTGTTTGCAGTCGGAGCGGTGTTGGTATCGCGCCTCAAGCCGCAATCTTCGCACAGCGGCCCAGCCGTAACCAAAGTTGCCTGACGCCCAAAGATGCGGTGCTTGCGCCCGTTGATCACAAAGCTCTGTGTCGCCGGACTGGGGCATATCTGCCTCGACTTCGTCCCCCGCCCCCGGCTCACGCCCCTGAAAAATACAGACATTGCACATACTGACGCCACAGTACCGACATGCAAAACCCGGTGATAGGTGTCGCCGTAACTCCGTGTCTGTCCCCATATCCCGCTCACCATGCGCCCTTTCGCTCACTCCATTGAAAGTTGGGAGTTGAACGTCGTACGTTGAACTTACCTGATCGGCATATCGGACATCGTGTCTGTCCCCACATCCGGGTGCTCCGGCAGCCTCGACCGCCCGACGGGCGCGCTTGGTCAGGTCCGCTGGCTCAAAAGTTCGGTTGCCCAAATTCCATGTCTGTCCCCATATCTGGGCGCCCCGCCGGCGTGGACCGTCCGACCGGCGCGCTTGGTCAGGTCCCCCAGGGTCAAGAGTCCGGCCGCCCAAATTGCGTGTCTGTCCCCATATCCCGCTCACCATGCGCCCTTTCGCTCACTCCATTGAAAGTTGAGAGTTGAACCTTAGACGTTCAACGTTCCTGATCGGTACACCGAACATCGTGTCTGTCCCCATATCTGGACACCACAGCCGGCCTCGACCGTCCGACCAGCGCTTGCTCGGGTCCCCCAGGTCAAGAGTCCGGCCGCCCAAATAACGTGTCTGTCCCCATATCCCGCCCACCATGCGCCCTTTCGCTCACCCAATTGAAAGTTGACCGTTGAACGTTGGGCGTTGAACGTTCCTGATCGGCATATCGGACATCGTGTCTGCCCCACATCCGGGTGCTCCGGCAGCCTCGACCGCCCGACGGGCGCGCTTGGTCGGGTCCGCCGGCTAAAAAGTTCGGTCGTCCAAATTGCGTGTCTGTCCCTATATCTGGGCGCCCCGCCGGCTTGGACCGCCCGACCGGCGCTTGGCCAGGTCCAGCCAGTCAAAAACTCGGCCGCCCAAATATCGTGTCTGTCCCCATATCCCGGCCACCATGCGCCCTTTCGGTCACCCAGTTGAAAGTTGAGAGCTGAACGTTTCACGTTGAACGTTCCTGATCGGTATACCGGACATCGTGTCTGTCCCCATATCCGGGTGCCGCAGCCGGCCTCGACCAATCAACCGGCGCTTGGGCAGGCCCGCCCGGTCAAAAGTCCGCCCGTCCAAATTCCGTGTCTGTCCCCATATCCCGCCCCGCCATGCGCCCTTTCGGTCACCCAGTTGAAAGTTGAGAGTTGAACGTTGCACGTTGAACGTTCCTGATCGGTATACCGGACACCGTGTCTGTCCCCATATCTGGAAGCCCCGCCGGCCAGGACCGTCCGACCGGCGCCTGGTCAGGTCCGCCGGGTCAAAAGTCCGGTCCTCCAAATTCCGTGTCTGTCCCCATATTCCGCCCACCTTGCGCCCTTTCGATCACCCAGATGAAAGTTGAGAGTTGAGCGTTGGACGTTGAACGTTCCCCACCAGTACGTCGGACATCAAATATCGTGTCTGTCCCCATATTTGGTCCCCCCGCAAATTATCCCATGTAAAACTTCGAAGGCCGCACTGTGGAATTGTACTCCGAAGGCCGCGCTGTCGTGTCCGCGCTGCTCGCTACCAGCGAAGCGGACACTGACAAACCTGGCAAACTCGCAGTCTGAAAATCTTCGGAAATATGATCGATTTCTCAATATAAGTATTCAGCGTGGCGCAGGTGCAGCCAGATGCGCGAGGCGTAACAACTGCGCTGGTTTCAGGAACACCGCAGTGTCGCACCGCGCTGAAAGGGGAGACTTCGTCGCTCTCGGGGGCGAGGAGTTGGGATGGCAGCATGAATCCCCGCAGGACGAGAGCATCGAACGATCACAAGGTCTGCGATCCTTGCGCGAATTCGTTCGCATGGCAGTATGGCTTGAACAATTCCTGAGATTGCCCGCGCGCGGCCAAATCAGATGAAAGGCAGGACCCTGACCCTGGTTTCTCGAGTCTTCCGCACTTTTTTCTGAGGTTAAGGACGGAGCGTTGATGGATAAAGGCCAAACAGGCCAATGGGAAATCGATGTAATTGGAATCTGTCCTCGCCCGGCGCGTTGAACCGCGAGGGTTTGACATCGGCCCGGATTAGATACACATGTACGTGCATGAGTCATGTGGGCGTCAACGATAAAGCGGAAGTCGAGAAGCGCATCACAGTATCCGAATTTTCCATTTCGGGCATGACATGCCAGAACTGCGCGCGGCGCGCCACACAAGCGATTGAATCAGTCGCTGGCGTCGAGTCTGTCACCGTGGACTTGGCAGCCGGCGCAGCGACGGTGCGATGGCTGCCCGGAGCTCCGCCAGCGCCCGACGTTGTGGTTGAAACGGTGCGGCGCACGGGTTTTTCGGCGAAGTTGCGTGGCCCAAGCCCTGCAGGCGTGGAAACCAGATCGCGGTCGCCATCAGACAAGTGGCGAATGAATATCATCATTGGGTTGGCTGCCGTGGTTCTCCTCGCCCTTGGTGAATGGGTTCTTCACCTGCATGGAAAGGCATGGTTTGCATGGACGAGCTTCCTGCTCGCTCTGGTCGTTCAAGGGTTCTGTGGAGCACGATTCTACAGAGGCGCATGGGCGCAGTTGAAGGCACGAAGCGCAAACATGGACACCTTGGTTGCCCTTGGCTCGAGTGCTGCATTCGGGTTCAGCGTGTATTTGCTGTTCTCCGGCCTGGCCGGGCACCTCTATTTTCTCGAATCGACGGCAATTCTCACTCTGATCAGTCTCGGGCATTGGCTGGAGGCGCGTGCAACCGAACAGGCAGCAAGCGCGCTCAAGTCACTCTTGAAATTGTCCCCATCGAAAGCGCGTCGGTTGGGTGCAAACCAATCCGAAGACGAGGTTCCAATCGGCAGCCTCCGACCCGGCGACATCGTCGTTGTTAGACCCGGTGACAACATACCTACCGACGGAGTTGTGCTCGAGGGTCGAGCGACAGTGGATGAATCCATGCTGACAGGCGAAGCTGTACCGGTGGAAAAGGGGCCGGGCGCTGTTGTCTATGGCGGCACATTGAATCCGGACGGCCGACTCATCGTTCGCGTGACGGCAACAGGCGAACACAGCGCACTTGCGAAGATCATCGCTGCTGTCAAACGCGCTCAAAACAGCCGCGCCAATATTCAAAGAATTGGCGACCGGGTGAGCAGCATTTTTGTGCCGGTCGTTGTCGCAGTTGCAATCGCTGCAGGATTATGGTGGTGGAGCGATTACGACAGCGCAATTTCTGTTGCACGGGTTCTTTCGCGACACCTGTGGCCCGCAGCCGTTCCGGAAACGGCTCTGGCCGCTGCATTCATAAATGCGGTCGCAGTGCTGATTGTCGCCTGCCCATGCGCGATGGGGCTCGCAACACCGGCAGCAATAATGGCAGCGACAAACGTCGCGGCGCGCCGCGGATTCCTCGTGCGGGACGGCGTTGCGCTCGAAAAAGCAGGAAAAATCACAACGGTTGTGTTTGACAAGACAGGAACGCTGACCGTGGGCAAACCGGTTGTTACCGCGGTCAAACACCTCAGGCCAGATATCAGTGCAAGAGAGCCGATCGAAGTCATTGCGGCAAACCTTGCTGCCCCATCCAATCACCTTGTCAGCCGCGCCATTGCATGCCTGCTCAACAAGAACGACAGCGACTCGAAAACCACGCACAGCGAGCATCAACCTGCCACACCGCCCCACGCCACTCGCCAGTGGACCGATTGGCGCGAGATGCGTGGCTGCGGTGTCATGGCAGCCGGCGACGGCCATGTGTGGCGGTTGGGCGCGTTGCCATGGCTGCAGCAAGAAGGAATCCAATCAGGCGCGGAACCGAGCAATGCACTAGATACGGTCGGCGAGACTGTGATTGGGCTCGCCAGGGACAGAGAGTTGATCGGGCTGTTCAATGTCAGCGATTCACCCCGTGAAGAAGCGAAAGCGGTTGTTATGGCGCTGAAAGCGTTGGGCAAACGCGTATGCATGGTAACCGGCGACCAACCCGGCCCGGCCGGAGCAATTGCCGCCAGAATCGGCATCGATCCCGCTGACGTGTTCGCAGGTGTTGCGCCCGCTCAGAAGTCGGCAATGATCCGGCACCTTCAACAACATGGCGAACGTGTGGCGTTTGTTGGCGACGGAATCAATGACGCCCCCGCGCTAGAACAGGCCGATCTTGGTATTGCCGTCGGCCTTGCCACAGACGTCGCACGCGAGGCTGCTGATATCGTGCTGCTGCGATCGGACCTGAGAGCAGTGCTGGAGGCGTTGGACCTTGCGGCGGCAGCGCTGCGCACCATCAAACAGAACCTGTTCTGGGCGTTCTTCTACAATGCAACTGCAGTGCCGTTGGCAGCACTCGGCTTTCTGAGCCCGATTATTTGCGCCGCCACGATGGGGGTATCCGACCTCATTGTCATCGGAAACGCGTTGCGGCTGAAAATGCGCAAGAGATTCATGTCGCCACAATCGGTTTCCGTGACTAAAAACGGCGCGTGAAACAATCGGCTCCAAAATCATCATCCGACATCATCTCGCGGGGGTTGAAGGTGTACCTTTTCGCGACCGCTGCGCTGACAGGCGCTGCCATCATGATAATTGAAATCCTCGGCGCAAAGATGCTCGCGCCGTATGTGGGCACGTCTCACTTTGTTTGGACAGCCCAAATCGCAGTGACTTTGTTGGCTCTTGCCACCGGCTATGCTGTTGGCGGATGGCTGGCTGACAAATCGCCCCAGCCGGCATGGGTGTACGGCGGCATCGTGGTCGCAGCGGCATGGCTCGGGTTCAGCGTCATCGCATGTGAGTCGGTCGCTTACTGGTGTCTCAGATTCCGGCTTGCCGCGGGTTCATTGATGGCTGCTGTGGCGTTGTTTTTCGTTCCATTGGCGCTGTTGGCGATGGTCGGGCCGTTCTTCGTCCGAGTCATGGCCAGCTCGGTCGCGCACGTTGGCTCGATCGTTGGTAGGCTCACCTCGTTGAGCACGATCGGCAGCGTGGCAGGAACAATACTGATCGGTTATGTCCTGATTCCTCTCTTGCCAAACTCTGTGACGATGAGTCTTACAGCGGCCCTGCTTGTGGCGACAGCGATTGGGTTTTTCTTCGCATGGGGTCGCAAGACCCGGTCGCCGGGTGTTGTTGGCGGCGCGGCAAGCCTGTTGGTCATCGGGTTGGCAGCGGTTCAACGCCCAGCCGTCGGCACTGTCGGCGTCAAGGAAGTGTTTTCTGCAAACTCGAATTTTGGGTTGCTGCAGGTTGTTGAAACCGAGAGCGGCGGGCGCCGCTGGTTCTTGAATGACCTGCTGACCCAGAACACTTACGCGCCGCAGTCTGGACAAAGCATGTCGCTGTTCACACACATGCTTTATGGGTTGGCGAAGAGTTACACGCCTGAACTGCACGAGGCGCTTTGTGTCGGACTCGGCGTGGGCATTGTGCCGATGCAGCTTGCAAGGGAAGGCGTCAAGGTCGATGTGGTCGAAATCAATCCTGCCGTGGTGCCGATTGCCCGGCAGTTTTTCGGGTTCGATCCGGCGCGCGTAACGCTGCATATCGGCGACGGACGTTACTATTTCAACACCACAACAAGACGGTACGACGCCGTTGTTTTGGATGCTTTCCTCGGCGAATCGCCACCATCGCACCTGATGACTCGAGAATCGTTTCAAGCGGTACACCGCTGTCTCAAGCCGGGCGGCACGCTTGTCATGAACACATTCGCCGACCTTTCACCCGGACGTGATTTCCTTGGCGTTTCGCTTCTTCGCACTCTGCGCACGGTCTTCAAGAACGTTGTGATTCATGACGCCCAAAACGGCAACGTGTTCTATGTTGCCTCTGACCGCGAACCGTTTGTCATGCTCAAACCGCCTCAACTCGAGTCAGTGCCGGAATCACTCCGCTGGGCGGTCGAAGCAGCCTTTGGCAACCGCTTGTCCATGGACAGGAGCGAAGGCGCTGTCTTGACCGACAATTACAATCCGGCGGACTTCTACGATGCGCAGAACCGAGAAGCACTGCGCCGGCTCCTCGCAATCAGTTACAGGCCGGATTGATGACAGCGCCGGTCCGGAAATCTCACCGAAGTTGCGGTTCGTCTGCATCTGGCCGGTCGGTCGGTGACATTTCCGGGATAAAGTTCATCTGTCAGCTTCTTCACTTGCTGCTTGGATAAGATCCAGCACATGCTTGATCTCGTCATGGACTTCCTCGGGCTTTAGCAAGCGGGCCAACTGGCAGTAATCGGACTTGTTCATCGAGTTGGGTAAGCCCAGTTTTTTGAAGAATGCTCCAAAAACGGCCGGCAGGTATTCGTCGCTCACCTTGTTGGTCCTCCAGAAAACGTGATCCGGGTCATTCAGTGCCACAGGAATGGTGTTCTCGGTGATTGCTTCTTCCATTGCTTGTTGACGTCTTTGAAGCTCGCTGTAGCCGAACAGGTCGCCTGCTGCGGCGCTTTGCTGAACCCACCGGCGCAAAACAAAGGGCTGGCAAAAGTAGTTCTCCAGTTCGCGCCGAGTCCACTTCACTTCCCACAACCGAGGGTGTGACTGGACGGAGACGTCGGGCGTGTTGTCGAAAACGGCGACCCCGCGCAGTGTCGGATAAGCCTCCAACAGGCCGAAGAAGTGCTCACGCGCTTTGCGCGCCTCGTTGGACACGTAATGCACAAAGGCATTCGCAAGGCGTTGCTGCACTGGGTGACCGGCCGCCTGCGCCAGTGCCCGCAAGGACTCAAGGTCGGTGCTGCCTTCGAGGTACAAAACCCAGCCTCTGGTTTCAGCTTGGAGAAACTGCTCGAATCCGAGCAGGGCAAGTGCTTTGCGGACTTGATCACTTTGCCTGATCACATGCGGTCTGCCAACAAAAGCCACAATCTTGTCGCGTGTGGCTTCGTTCAGCACAATTTCAGAGTGCGTTGCGATGATCAATTGGCTGGCAAATCGTCGGCATGTTTCCGTCAACTCCGAATACATCTGGCGTTGCCTCAGTACCTCCAAGTGCGCATCCGGTTCGTCAATCAACACCACCGACCCGGGTTTCCACCGCAAAAAAGCCAGCAGGAGTAGTGTTTGATGGAATCCCCGTCCCGCAGCAGATAAATCCAGTTCCACACGTTTCTGGCCGCGACTCGAAGGTTCGCGGTAGCTCATCTGGATTTCGCCCCGCTCAGCCACGTATTCGGGCACGAGCAGTTCCGCGCCGAAGAGCCGTTCCATCTGCGCAACCAACGAACCCCATTCGCCCTGGTCCGGCTTGCCATTCTCGGCTTCCCAGAGTTTGTAGCAAAGGTTCCGCAAAACCTGGGCCGTCTGTCCCTCCCCAAGGGAAACGTGGATCGCACCCTCGTCAATTCGCCGTTCATTTGCTGCCAAGCCGGACATTGGCGGCAAATAAGCGATGCGCACCTCCCGCGCTTGCGGGGGAACGAGCTTGTCCAAGTCAACCGCACCGTTGGAGCGCGAGGGCCGGCAATGGATTGTCTCATCGGTTGAATAGTCAAACTCGAGCGGACAAGACCACATGATTCCATTGCTGACGCCATCGACGCAAATTTCGAGAAGCACGTTTTGTGTGGCCTTGCCGGTTCCCTTTGCTGTTCGCCGCAAATGCAGGTCGCGCCAGAGCAATGCCGAGCGCGGCACCGGCAGTTGTACCAGATCACGGCGGTTAATGACCACGCCACGACGTTCTCTTGCTTTGCTTCCTGAGGCAACGCGTTTCTCTATCCATCGACGCAAACCCAGTTCCCACAAAGCGAGCGCTTGCAGCGCAGTGGTCTTGCCGGAGTTGTTTGGCCCTACAAACACCACTGGCGAGGACAATTCAATCTCCGCGTCTTCGAACCGTTTGAAATTACGTATCGTGAGCTTCGTTAACATTCAATGACTCCTCTGCCTGGCTCAGCCTCTTCATTACGGCAACCCCGTTGTGGCAGCCAGGAGATGCCGCCGGCAAACCGCTTTCCGTCACGTCAAATCGGCGACCTTCCGGGCACCTGCCATTTCTGCCCGATTCTGTGAACGCAAATAAATCAGAATTCTGTTTCGCTGGCGAGCTTAAACGTCGGCGAGATCCAGCCTCACACCGACTGCGCGCGGAGTGCGATGTTCCCCAAGAAGCTGCGGATTTCGACGTGCGCGAAATATTGCTTGCAAGAAACTCACGTCCGTGTAAAGTTACCTGCGGTTTTTAGGACGCGAGCGTAGCTCAGGCTGGTAGAGCGTCACCTTGCCAAGGTGAATGTCGAGGGTTCAAATCCCTTCGCTCGCTCCAATTTTTTCTGCTACCATTCCCAACGCCCCGCTGGCGTTCTAATTCATCATCTCCAACACCTTGTCGATGGATCAAGGCCGCCCAAGAGGAACAGGTTCACGCGCGGACTAGTTGCAGCCGTAAGCCCGCACGACAAACTGAGAGTCGAAAATATCGTGTCTGTCCCCATATTTGAATATCGTGTCTGTCCCCATATTTGAGCCCCAGATGCCACAACACGCTCCGGCAGTCAAACGGGGCCGGGCTACCAGCGAGGTTCCATTCCAAAGCGGCGGGACCGGGGAGTCTGAGCCTGAAGTCTGACCGGAAAACAACCGTGTGGCTGTGCTTGATCAGTCGGCCGGTGAGATCTTGGGACTGGCAATCACGCCGGCTCCGCGTCCACAGAAGGCCTTCGCAAGGTCAGGAAAAACGTAGTTCCCTGGCCCGGCTTGCTTTGGACCCAGACCTCCCCCCCATGCGCGCGGACAATGTCGCGCACTATCGACAGCCCAAGCCCTGTACCCCCCTGGTCGCGCGAGCGAGATTTGTCCACTCGATAGAACCGGTCGAAGATCCTCGGTATTGCCTCTGGAGGAATGCCGGGACCATCATCGGACACGTGCGCCTGAATGCGGTTTTCATCGAGGGCTATTGCGCCCACAATGACCTTGCCCTCCGGTTTTCCGTACTTGATGGCGTTGTCCAACAGATTGGTGAAGACCTGTTGAAGCCTGTCCGCATCGCCCAGCACAACGACGTCGGGCAAATCATTTGTCATCGCGATACCGCGCGACCGAGCGCGATGTTCCAGTTCTTTCATTACGTCATCCACAACGCTCCGGAGTGAGACGGGACTGAGATTGAGGACGGCACGCCCGGACTCGAGCTCTGCGCTTGTCAGAAGGTCCTCGATCAACATCGCAAGCCGGTTGGCATGCCGCTCGATGGTGGCGAGAAAACGTTGCAATGTGGCCGGGTCATCCTTGGCGCTGCTGAGAATGGCTTCGATGTAACCTTTTATCATGGAAACCGGGGTGCGCAGCTCGTGGCTCACGTTGGCTATCAACTCGGACCCACTCTTTTCCAATTGTTTGACTCTGGAAAGATCATGGAATACCAGCACGATCCCCTGACGGTCGCCGGCCTGGTTTCTTACGACGGTGGCATTGACTTCAACGATCCGCTCGGTTGGCCCTGGGTAACGAAATTCGCAACCCAAAACACGGTCCTCTCGTTCAAGTCTGTGCAACAGATCCGCAAGATCATGAATGCGCAATATCTCCAGTAACGACTTCCCGATCGGATCCACGTCGGTTCCAAACAGCTCCCTGAAAGCGCGGTTGCAAGCCCGAACCCGGCCTGAACCATCGAGCACCAGCAATCCTTCATGAATGCTGTTGAAGATTGCCTCCTGTTGGGCGCGCAACTCTGCCAACGTTGTGGCATGAGATGCTTTGATCCGGTCGATCTCTTCGCGTGCAGACCGCAGGCGCGCATCAAGTTTTCTGGCCGAGTAGAAGTATGCGGCCAGCGCGCCAAGCGCAACCAACACTGTCAATACCACCCAAAAAGTCATTCGACGAATCGGTAACCAACGCCGCGGACTGTGTCCAGGTGTTTTGCTGCCGAGCCAAGCTTCTTTCTCAGGCGGCGCATGTGGGTGTCCACGGTCCGAGTATCAATGGCTTTTTCGTAATTCCAAACATCCTGGAGCAACTGATCGCGGGACTGGACGCGGCCTGAACGTTCTGCGAGCAGAGTCAGCAGTCTGAACTCGGTGGCGGTCAGCTCGATCGGATGGCCAGCGACTGTCACCGAGTGGCACGGCAAATCTATGACAAGGTCGCCAAAGGCCATGCGTTCCTTCCTTGTTGGCAGCTTCTTCCCGCGTTCGAGTATCCGCTTTATGCGCAAAACCAGCTCGCGCGGACTGAACGGTTTTGTCACATAATCCTCGGCGCCCAGCTCGAATCCGACAACGCGATCAACTTCCGCGGCTTTGGCGGTGAGCATGAGGATTGGGATTGAGGCGGTTGATTGATTCCGGCGCAGTAGGCGGCAAACTTCAAGCCCGTCAATCTCGGGCAGCATGAGATCAAGAATAATCAGGTTAGGAAGAAACGACTGGGCTTTCCGGACGGCTTCTGCGCCGTCAGCAGCAGTGATGACATCGTAACCAGCCTGTTTCAGGCTGAACTCGATCAATTCAACGGCATCTGGCTCATCATCAACGACAAGAATCTTCTCTTTCATACTGCGGACTGGCCTGTTGAAGCTGGGTGGCGGATGTCCAGTGCTTCGCACAGATAGACAACCTCCTCTGCGATGTTTTTCGCGTGATCACCAATTCGCTCCAGACTCTTTGCGATCACCATCAGATGCAGGCACCGGACAATCGTGGAAGCGTCGGATGTCATCAAATCAACCAATTGCTGGTGTATCCGCCGGTTGAGTTCGTCGATCGCTTTGTCTTTCTTGATGATGGCGCGGGCCCGGAGGGAATCGCGCTTTGAGAAAGAGTCGAGCGACTCTTTCAACAGGTCCAGGGCCATCTCGGCTAGAGGTGGGATTTCGACCGCGGTTTTGAGCGGCAAATCGCTGTTAAGTTGGAGAACGCGTTTGGCGATCTTCGTCGCCTCGTCGCCCACGCGCTCGAGGTTTTGTGAAATCCTCATCGCAACGGTCACAAGTCGGAGGTCCGAGGCAAGCGGTGCGCGCGCCAACAAACTCACTGCGAGATCGTCTATTTCGACTTCGAGCCGGTCCAGAATGTCGTCGCTTTCTTTGACTGCCTCGCACAATGCATCGTTGCGCGAGGAGAGAGCTTCGACGGCCTGGCGCACTGCGCGTTCGGCGTGGCTGGCCATGAACAGCAGTTTTTCCTGCAGCCTGGCCATGTCGCTTTCAAAATTCCTTTCCATATCATCAGCATGGTTCAACCAAACCGTCCTGTCACGTAATCTTCAGTCTGCTTCCGGGACGGGTTTGTAAAGATCTTCTTTGTGGGTCCATACTCGATCAGCTCGCCAAGGTAAAAGAAAGCCGTGTAATCCGAGATGCGCGCCGCCTGTTGCATGTTATGGGTGACGATGACGATCGTGTAATCGCGTTTGAGTTCGAGAATGAGGTCTTCAATGCGCGAAGTGGCCAGCGGGTCCAGTGCCGAAGCCGGTTCATCCATCAGGAGGATTTCGGGTTCAACTGCGATTGCGCGGGCGATGCAGAGCCGCTGTTGTTGCCCGCCCGATAGGCCAAGAGCACTTTCATGAAGCCTGTCTTTGACCTCGTCCCAAAGCGCCGCTTTGCGCAGGCTTTCCTCGACGATTCCATCGAGCTCGGCCCGGTTTCGGATTCCCAACAGACGTGGTCCGTAAGCGACATTGTCATAGACGGACTTTGGGAACGGGTTTGATTTCTGGAATACCATCCCGACCCGCTTGCGGAGCTCGATAACGTCCACGTCGGGTGCATTGATATCATACCCACCGATCTTGACCATCCCGGCGATCCGCACGCTGTCAATCAGATCGTTCATCCTGTTGAAACAGCGCAAGAGAGTTGATTTGCCGCAACCTGAAGGGCCAATAAATGCTGTGACAACGCGCTCGCCAATATCGAAAGTGACGTCTTTCAGCGCTTGAGCGTCCCCGTACCAAAGCGACAGTTTTTGCACCTCGATGAAATTGGCTCTATCCGTGCTACCAGGCTGCCCTGCACTGGCGGCTCGGCCAACTTCCAGCGGTTTGAGTGTTGTGTCGTGCATTCTTGGTCTTCGGTTCTAGCTCAATGCGCGCAGCCTCTTCCGAATGCGGGCGCGGATTAAAACTGCCGTGACGTTGAGTGCAAATGTCAACGCAAGCAATACAATGACGGTAGCGTACAGGATCGGCCTTGTTTGCTCGATGTTTGGGGATTGTGTCGAGAGAACGAACACATGATAGCCAAGGTCCATAAACTGGTCTGTCAGGTTTTTCGGGAGGTCGGCCATGTAGTAGGCAACGCCGGTGAACAGAATGGGCGCCACTTCGCCTGCGGCTCTGCTCACCGCCAGAATCCCGCCGGTCATTATGCCCGGCAATGCCTGTGGCAAAACAACTTTGATGATCGTCTCGAGCTTTGTCGCACCGAGCGCGAGGCTCGCCTCGCGGAGTCCCGGCGGAATCGTGCGCAGGGATTCCTCCGTCGCCACTATTACCACCGGCAAGGTCATCACTGCCAGGGTGAGCGATGCCCACAGAATCGATGGATGACTCCACGTCGGCTCGGCACTGCGCAGAATTGTGTCCATGTGATGCCCGATGAAATTAATGAAAAAACCGAGCCCGAACAACCCGAATACAATTGAAGGCACACCCGCCAGATTGTTGACCGCGCCGCGAATGATTCTGGTCAGCGGCGAACGCACAGGAGCGTATTCGGTCAGATAAATTGCCGTTATCACGCCCACCGGCAACACGAAGAATGTCATCACAAAAACCCGAATTGTTGTCCCCACTATCATCGGCAAAACGCCCGTGGTGGAAATGTCAAAGAAGTCCTTTGTCGGGATTGTGGTGATGAACCGCCACGACAACCCCCGCCAGCCGTTCCATGTGATGTTGATCAGTATTACGCCAAGGATGCAAAGTATAAACAACGTCGCGAGGCCCGTCAGCACCGTAAAAAAATGCGAGCCCACATCTCGCCGGTCGGCACGAAAGTGCCTGCTGACGGTCTGCCCATTCATGGCCCGGAGCCGGGTCATTTCTTGCCCTCCAGCTTTGTCTTCAGTCTGTGGATGATGATGTCGCCGGTGAGATTTGACAGAAACGTCACCGCAAACAGCAAAGCGCCAAGCATGAACAGAATCCGGTAATGATGCCCGCCCGTGACTGCTTCAGCCATCTCTGCCGCAATTGTGGTTGTTATGCCGCGGGCAGACTCGAATATGTTCCATGACATTACGCTTGCAGAACAAATCATCAGCACAATCATGGTTTCTCCTATGGCACGCCCGAATCCCAAAACTACTGCTGCAAAAACGCCCGGCAGCGCAGCAGGAAGTACTATCTGATAAGCTGTCTGCCATCGGGATGCGCCAAGCGCAAGTGCAGCCTGCGTGTAACTCCGAGGAACACTGGTAAGCGCATCTTCGGAGATCGAAAACACAATTGGTATAACGGCAATCCCAAGCGCAATCCCGGCAACAAACGCGTTCAACCGCACCTCGTATCGGAACAAAGCCTGCAGAACGCTCGCCATGACAAGAAGCGCAAAGAACCCGATGACCACCGACGGAATGCCCGACAGCAGTTCGATCGCGGGCTTGACGAGCTCGCGTGTGCGATCACCGGCAAGCTGCGAAACGTAAATTGCCGCGCCAATCGCCAGCGGCGTTGCAAACAACAACCCAACAATTGTCGGTTTCAAACTCCCAATGATGAGCGGGACAATGTTGTACTTCTTTATCCAACCAATCGGCTGCCATATGTAAACCGGTCGGTCATAGCCGGTCCACTGATGCGGTTTCAACAGGTAACGCCATTCCGTGGTGTTGATGCGCGCGTCTTTGTCTTCGCGGAATTGCGTTGGAATCTCAGCCTGAGCCTCAATTCGAACCTCCATCAACGTTTTCAAGGTGTCACGGTCCATTTCGGCAAATTGCTTCTTGGTCAGACCGAGGTACCGGCGCAGTTCTTCCGGGTTGACCTTGTCGATCTCCTCGACCGGAATCGTTGGCAGAACGAGGGCGCTGTTCATCTGGCCCAGAAAAACGGGCATTGCCTCACGAGCGACAAACAGAAAAATAAGCATTGTGACGACTATCGCCGAAAGCGAGACAAGAAATATCAGTTTTTCTGCCAACCATTCCAATGGCCGTGCGCGATGTCCACGGTGGACACCCATCCATCCAATTGTCCGTTTTCTGGCTGTGCTCACCTTCTGCATGCCTTGTCGAGAACCCAAACCTGGGCGGGATTCCACAACCCCGCGAAATCCCGCCCGACCACAACCTTGTCTGAGGAGGAAACCACGATCAAGATCAACTACCCTGCCGGCGCGGCGCCGCAGAACGCCGAGCTTGCAACGAACGCCTTTGTCTCGCTGCGATCATTCGCTTGCGACTGTGCCGCGCTGCGTGAAAGGCCGCTTACTTCTCGCGCAAGTGCGCCGGGAGCGGGAAGTACCCTACCTCTTTCACAACAGCCTGGCCTTCATCGCTCCGAATCCAGCGCAGGTAAGCCGCTATTTCGCCCTTGTCCAGTGCAGGGTTAACGTAGATGTAAAGGTATCTCCATATCGGGTATTTTTGGCTGACCACATTCTCTTCGGTCGGCTCGATGCCCGGGGAATTCGCATCGGCTTTGACAAGAAGATGCTTTGCGCCTGCGCCGTACGCAGCTCCGCCGTATCCAATACCGCGTTTGTCCTTTGCAACCGCCTGCAGAACAGCCGCTGTGCCGGGCATGGTTTGTGCGCTGGCCACAAAGTCTTTCCCCTTGAGTACGTGTTCTTTGAAAAACTCGTATGTGCCCGAGCTGTTTTCACGACTGTACACGGTGATCGGCATGTCAGACCCGCCGAGTTCTTTCCAATTCTTGATTTTGCCCGTGAACACCTGTTCTAGCTGTTCGACGGTAACTTCAGTGACGGGATTGTCCGAGTTGACGTACACCGACAGGCCATCAATCGCCACCTTGTATTCGGTCGGTCGTTTGCCGAAAGCCTTGATGCAGGCTTCGATTTCCCTTGCTTTTATGGGACGTGACGCGTTGGCAAGGTCAGTTTGCCGGTTCTGCAGGGCGGCAAACCCCACACCGGAACCGCCGCCCGTCACCTGGATTTTGACGCCGGGATGTGCCCGCATGTAAACCTCAGCCCATTTTTGTGCAAGGATGACCAAAGTGTCAGAGCCCTTGGCAGTAATGGTTGTTGCGGCTTGAAGCGGTGCGGCCACTGCAAGAGCGACTGCACCGATGGCAAGCACTGAACAGTATATGTGGCTTTTCATTTTTCGTTGCTTGGTTTGAGTTTTGACTGGTTGCGATTCTAACTCGTGCAAAGGTTTCGTAGTGGTTTGTTCAAAACTTCAATATAGCGTCAACCTGCAAGCGGCCAGTGCCGCTGTCAGATGAATCAGGTGTTTCATCAATCAGTTCTGTCAGGAAGTACGTCACAGCAAAAGTCAGGTGATCGTATGGCGAGAACTGGCCGCGGACGATGTGTCCTCGGACATTAGTTCCGCTTCCGTAGCCGCGACTGCCGCCGACCGGCGCCGCAACGTAGTTTGCACCAAAGTCGGATTCTGTGAATTCCTCATACCATGCGTCAGCAGCAAGAAAACGGTACTGATACGAAATATCCCACAGGCCTTTCTTTCCTGATTTGCCCAACATGATTCCCACAGCCCAACCCTCGTTTTTCCGCTGCGCAGCAGGGTTGTTCAGGTATTCCCCAAACAGTGAAATCGGGAATGGGCCGCTGTACATCGGAACACTGTCCACGGTGTACGTGAAGCATCCGTCAACCTGGACCGGATTGAACGAGTACGCAAGATGACCGGTATCGTTGCGCGTGTTGCCCTTGCCAAAGTTTGGCACGGCAGAGTTAACCAACTGATCTTTGTTCGCCATGGCCCATCCGGAGATGCCGAGGTTGCTGGCAATGTGTCTTGTCCAGGTTCCGGTCCACCGCAGTTGCGCACCCAGTAAATACGGGTCGTTGCTGTCACCGCTCAGTTCGTCCAAGATGTATCCAGCCCCAATCAGCTTTATCGAGTGTTCGACCACGGGTGCATAGGCCAGCTCAATCGCCGCCCCCTCCGGCGTGTAGTCGCGATCGAACATCAAAGTGCTTGGGAATGTGAACGGGTTTTCCATTTTCCCAAGCGTCATCGACCCGTTCCATTCGCCGGTGTGGATCGGGGTCCACTTCCCGTAGGCCAAATCGATGAAAACGCCCTTTTTCGAAGCATTGTCTTTGAGTGACTGATTGTTCGAAATGGGATCGATCATCCCCGACGCATCAAGCTCGCCACTGCCGAAGCGAAGCCCGACTTCGAAATCGTCCTTCAGCACAGCCGTGAAACCAAGCCGGACACGATACCGAAAACGATGGCGGTCAACCGTATTGTCATCCTCGTAGAAAAAGCCCTCGTATCGCCCTCGCAAATCCCCGTTGATCTTGAATGCCGTAACCCACTCCGGCATTCCGCTCTTGGCTGAGTAGGCCGTTGTGAAGTTTTTGTCCGCCTCTTCGCGGAGTTGATTGGCTTCTTTGACCGTGAGAACGCCTTTCTCGACAAGCTTGTCCAGAAGAGCATCCACGGATTGAGCTGTGACCACCGGGCTGAAAAGAGTCGTCCCAACCACCCCGGCAAATATCAATCCTGCAAAGCACGGCAGTTTGATGTATTTGGTCACAATGTTCACTTTGGTTTCGATTATGGATTTCTGGTGACGCCACAACAAATCGGCGATCAACCGTTGAGAAACTAGGTCGAACCTGTTACAAGCCGGTGGCGGCAAAGTTACAGTTTGGTGACAACTAACGGCCTTGCCCGGTGGCTCTTCAGCGTTGCCCCATCGCTGCGTTGATGAGTCCACGCCACATACTCGCAAACAGTGGATGCGCCAATCGTCAGTGTGTTGATGCCCGTCCGGAACGCAGCCGAGACGTTGAATCGAGCAATCGCGAGCATTTCCGGTCAAACCCTCAGAGAATGGGAGCTGATCGCAGTTGACGATTTTTCCGAAGACAGCAGTTTCGCCCTGCTGGAAAGACTGGCCCGAACAGACCCGCGCATGCGCCCTGTGAAAAGCAACTCACGCGGGATTGTTTCGGCTCTCAATACCGGACTCGAACTGGCCCGCGGCCGTTTCATCGCGCGCATGGACGCCGACGACTACAGCCATCCGGACCGTCTCCAAACACAAGCCGCGTTTCTCGCTGAGCACCCGCAGATCGGCGTCGCTGCTTGCCTTGTGGAATTCGGTGGCGACCGGTTGCGCAACGCGGGTTTTGCAATGCATGTGGATTGGCTCAACACGCTCATTTCACATGAACAGATTTCCTTGAACCGATTCGTTGAATCGCCACTGGCACATCCAAGCGTCATGTTCAGACGGGAGTTGCCAGACAGATTTGGCCGTTATCGGGAAGGAGATTTTCCGGAGGACTACGAGTTGTGGTTGAGATGGCTTGAAGCAGGGGTGCGGATCGCCAAAGTGCCACGCCAACTGTTGATCTGGCACGATTCGCCCAACCGGCTCTCGAGGACCGATCCGAGATACCGCGCCGAAGCCTTCTACAAGTGCAAAGCAGAGTACATTGCGCGATGGCTGCATGCCAACGTGACCATGAACCGGCGAATACTCGTTTGGGGGGCAGGCCGCGAAACTCGGTTGCGCGCCGAATACCTTACCAAACATGGCGTCGAAATACATGGGTACATCGACATAGACCCCAAAAAACAAATGCGCCGTTTTCGAGACAGACCCGTGATTGGCCCTGAAACGTTGCCAGCCCCGAATGATGTCTTTGTGCTCGGCTATGTTTCAAAGCGCGGCGCACGAGAGCTCATAAGGGCGCGCCTCCTCAATGCCGGGTACGCCGAAGGCCGAGACTTCTTGATGGCGGCATAGCACGCCTGCTCTCTCTCATGAACACTAACATTGAAGGCAGGGCTCACGGTCCATCGGCCTTTATCGGCACCTTTGTCCCCACCTTCGGTAACAGAGCACGCTTGTATGCCATATTAGAAAATCTGGGCAGCAATCGCAAATGAGCGGATGGTTCGAGACTTTTGCCATTGTCCTGGTCGGCCGCTGATCCCAACCGCATCTCCCCTGTCGGCGACGAAGTCGCCCCTTTCAGGGTGGCGCGACACAGCGGTATTCCTGCAACCAGCGCAGTTTTTACGCATCGAGCATTTGGTTGCGGCGGCGCCGCACTGAGATCATTCGGTTGCGGCTGCATCACGCTGCGCACCAATTGCGATCACCCGAGTCGAGACGGGGCAACCGACGAAGGTTTCGACAAAGGTTTCGGAGAAAACAACACGATTGTCGATGGTGCAGAGTCCAGCCTGCCTTTTCTTGCGGCGAATTTTCAATGCGACTGCAGGTTGACGAATTGCCTGTTTCCGGCGCAAATTGCTGCTGTGCAAATGACGACCGCCAACCGGATTACGCTGGGCCGAATCGCCCTTGTCCCGGTTTTTGCCGTCATACTGCTGGCGTATATCAGGTCGGGCGCGGAGTTGTATCGCTGGCTGAGCATCGCGCTGCTGGCAATCATGGCCATCGGAGACGTCGCTGACGGCTACATTGCCCGGCGATTCGGTCAGCAAACTGAGATTGGGTCGCTTCTGGACCCGCTCGCCGACAAGCTGCTGCTCACGCTTGCATTGGTGATCCTCAGCCTCGCCGACAGACCGCACGTGGACAGGATACCTTTGTGGTTGACTGCGACCGTACTGTGCCGCGACGCAATGTTGCTGTTGATTGTCGTCGCAGTTGGAGTGCGGATCGGGCAACGCGCTGTCCACCCGCGACCCGTTGGAAAGGCCGCGACGGTGTTGCAACTTGCGTGCGTTTTTGGGTCCCTGCTTCAGGTTGGGGACAGCGTGCTCCGACTCGGGGCTGTAGCTGCGGTGTTGTGCACGTTAATTTCAGGTGCACTCTATCTGCTCGACGGTTTGAACATATTGCGGCAGCCGTCTGACTCAGCCAAGTAATCCACTGCCTTGCGCATCGTCCAGCTTTGCTTCGTCCGCGGGTTCTTTGGAATCCATGGTTCCACCCCAATCGTGACAGGGCAGAAAGATTAAGGAGCAGGAATATCGGAGGCAGAAAAGTGAGGGGCAGAAAGATGCGGTCGGAGTGAATGTTTGCCCCGCACATCCCCTCAGCGCGGCGCAGCCGCAGCCGAATGATCGCGGCGAGATAAATGCTTTCGTTCCAGGCTTGGCACTCCCTCGCGCCGCGCTGAAAGGGGGGGAGATGTGGGTGGGATCAGGAGACGACCAGTTCCAAGGCAAAAGTCTCGAACGAGACGCCATTGCCGACAACACCGAGCATCAAACCTGCAACGAAGGCCTTTATCTCACGCTGATCATTCGGTTGCGCCTGAAAACCTGGCAACGGGTTGAAGTCTTAAGACTGCTGTTGCTCCTGGTGCAAGATGCATGGGCCAGCCGTTCGTGGCGCGGGTCAACCGCGCGTTGCTGAGCAGTTCGGTAGCCGCAAACCGATCCTGCTCTTCAGTTGACTTCCCGGAGAGGGTCAGGAAAGCCGTCGTTGCATTCGTGCTCTCGTTCAGCAGCGTGAAATAAATCGTGCCGTCTGGTGCCGGACCGAAGCGCTCGACCATGACGTCCTGGCGATCGCAGACTGCACCGGTGACCGGCTGCCAACCCGCTTCTGCAACCTGCCGGATGATTGGAATGTAACGGCGAAACAAGGCCCGGTCGCGGTTGTACCATGCAGGGTTCCGCCAGTAAGGATTGTCTGCGGCGTTGTGGCTGAACATCGACGGCCACATCCCATAGAACAAAGACCGCTGAAAGTACCGTTCCACCATGTCAGGACCAAACTTGTCGAACTCGGTGTTCATCAGCAGCAGATAAGGTTTGCGGCCTGACATTGTGCGCCAAAGGCTCATGGTGGAATGGTCGGTTGGCCGATACTGATCGCCCGAAAGCCAATCGGTCTCTGTGCCCATTACGTCCAGCCACGGACAGAGAAATGAGAAGCGATAGGGCACGCCGTTCGCAAAACACAGTTTCCCGATGTTGTGCAGGTCCGAGCTTATCCACTTGGTAAACTCGAAGACCGCCAATCCCTTGAACAGCGCGGGTCGGCGGCTGTCCATCGAAAATGTCAAAGGCACTGTCGTGTGCACGAAATGCTCGCGCCGAAAATTCAGGTTCGCGGTCACATACCCCTCGAGTGAATCGAGGTATTCCCCGTCCAACTGAACTTTCGCGCCAGATCCATAGAGCCGGTCTCGAATCGAGTCGTTCCAGTAAATAGTGGCTGCGTTTGGCGCCGACGGCAGGAACGGATTGGGATTCAAACTCCAAACCGCCCCGTTTGCCCATGGCGTGTCGCGAAACAGCAGCGCCGGATTGCCTTCTTCATCGAACATTGCAGCAGAACGAGACACCTCGGCCATGCTTCGTTGGAAACCGGTCGGGCCGGCAGCAAGTGCGTCGCGCACCTCTAATGCTGCTGCCAAAGTCCGCGGCAATTCTGGTGCCATCGACATCCACCATGTCATCGGTTCTGTGTACCTGAAACTCAGAATCCCATGTGCATCGTCGAATGGGACGTTGTTGTTGCCCTCGTGGTAACGGAAACCAAAATCTTCCCATCCCTGCACGGTGCTCACATCAGTAAATGGCATCCAGATGCCCTGCTGAACCGATCTTACAACGAAGTATTCAGGGAAAATGGTCATAAGTTTTTCCCATGCGGCACGGAAGCCCCACTTCGGCTCGAAACGATAAATGACAAAACGAAAATCCGCTGCAGAAGGAAACCGCACCGTATCCCGCACAAGACCGAAGTCGTATGCAATCAGAAACTGCCGCGTTCCGGCATGATAAACCAGCCGGTACTGCGCCGGCTGAGCCATGTCGATTGCCATGGCAACGCCCCTGCGACCGTCCTCAACGCATGCCATCGGATAAACTGACAATGTGCCTGTGGTGCCGCATCCGACCGTCGTCACGTTCTGGTATTCACTGCTGCCATCAACGATGGTTCGACTGCGCCGGATGTCATCGTGCCACGTCCACCCGACTGCATCCACAGGCAGGGCAAAAAGCAGTAATATCGATCGATCGTTTGTGCTGGTTGATGACACGCGCCCCTCGATTGCTATGTGGTTTGTCTCGGCTTTTGCGGTTAGTGCCAGTCGCAGCCCAAGTTCGGGGCATTCATTATTCGCGAATGCATATACATCCGAGTTTGCCGCCACGTCCCTTGCAAGAAAACCAGCAGGCACACCCGACGCCAATTCCCTCCCATCCACACTCAGAGATGTCACACGCCCACCATCGAGCGTCAGCCGCAGGCCGTCTGAAGTGGAACGAACCACCGGATTGATCGCGGGCGGGTTCGTCCAAGACGCTTTTGCCATCGGCGCGCTTTGGAACATTACGGCTCCGCTTGGTACGGTGACTTCCGAGACTTCTATGTCATCGAACCACGCCTTGCCGGAATGTTTGCGAAACAGGCAATAGACAGTGAGCGACCGCACAGGTTTTTGCGGCATTATCACCGTCTCTCGCAGTTGCCAGTCATGTGTCCCGGTGCTGAAATTTGCCGTTTGTCCCCACAGCGGCGTGCCGTCGCGGTATATGATGTCAACATAAAGCGAATAGTCGCTGTCACTGCCGCCACTGACGTCCTCGGCCCGGCTCCATCCACGCACAACAATCGGCGCAGGCTCTGATTGATTCAAAGTCAGCGTCTGACTGGCACCATGCCAACCTGACGCATCCGGCACACTACAAGCCAGCGCCTGACTGTTCTGCCGTCCTTCGCCCGGCGCAACACGCCAGCCTTGAGGCGCGCGTTGCCATCCGACCAAACCGCCGTTCTGCACCAGTTCAAACCCGGGATTCTGCAACAGATTGCTTTGGCCTTGTCCACCCGACAACACCCTCAGGACAGGTTCGGAAGCCAACGTTGGAGCACCAATGAACCAGAGACAGCCCAGGGCCGGCCATAACGCACGCACACGCAGCATATGCATCCTATATCACAGTCGCGCCCCTTTGGCAAACCACTCAGCGCGGCGCAACCGCAACCAAATGATCACGGCGAGATAAATGCGTTCGTTCCAAGTTTGGCACTCCGTCGCGCCGCGCTGAAAGGGGCGACTTCGTCGCCCACGGGGGAGATGCGATTGGCATCAGCGGACGAACAGTTCGAAAGCAAAAGTCTCGAACCACCCGCTGATCTGCGATTCTTGCGAAGATTATCCGATATTATGCTCCAAAGGCCGCACTGTTACCACCGCACTGCTCGCTGCCAGAGAAGCAGATACTGACAAATTGAGCACACTCGCAGTCTCAACACCTTCGCAAATATCATCGATTTGTCTGTACAACCACTCAACGTTCTCGCCCGTTCTGCTGCGGCCCAAAGGCTGGACTACAAACCGCCGCGGTTTGTAGTGCAGGCTTCAGCCTGCGTTGGACGTGGATTTACCAAACACCCTTCAGTTGTCCCGATCGGTCATCAGAGCGCCAACGGCGCGGTCCATACCAGCCTTGAGTAACGCCCCACAAAGAGCCGCCCCATTTCATTTCATAATCCGAGACCCGAAGGCCCGTTCCTACCCACGCAAGACCTCTCCGGATCCATGCGCCAAGGGACGGGCGCACTCCCGTCGCGATTGTTTCCTCCAACGCGTTGGGACGACCGCCGCCATCTTTCACCACCCCATTTTTCTGCCCTCCATTTTTCTGCCAATCCCTCTTCCACATTTTTTCGCTTTTTTCGGCTATCACCGAAAAACCACGTTCGGGTTCTCTCTGTTAGCCGAAACAAGGAAAAGAAAACGAAAGCACTATTTGTGCGGGCGCGGGATCAGCAAAACGACCAAGAGAAAGCCAAGTTCAGAGGTTTCTTGATTCAAACGTGTAGTGCGGCATAACAAAAGAGCCTTCCGAGAAAAAGGCCTGGACTCAGGCTACCCTGCCGAATTCTGGAACACCGGAACCAGTTGCAAGGGGTCTCCGGATCATGTTAACTGGTGCGACAACGAAGTGGCAAATGCAGCACAAAGCGACTGCTTGGTGAGTTTGGAAGGCAGACAGTCTTCGAGTTTGCCGGACTTGTTCAGTCGGCTGCTTCTCGAAACGATTTTGCTCATGTTGTTGATCCCGGCTTTGTGTCATGCAGGAGCGGACCTCCGCTGGCAGGCCGGAACAGGGTACAGGTTTGCGCCAGTCACACCGGCGCAGACCGGTAGGATTGGCTTCAAGCTTTTGGCGCCCGGCGAAACCGGTGTTGTTTTCACAAATTTACTTCACCAATCCCGTTACATCACCAACCAGATATACTTGAACGGCTCGGGCGTTGCTGCGGGCGACATCGACGGCGACGGATGGTGCGATCTTTTCTTTTGCGCCATTGACGGGTCAAACGTGCTCTATCGCAACCTTGGCGGTTGGCGTTTCGAGGACATCACAGCATCGGCAGGCGTCGCGATGCCGGGTATGTCGTCAAGTGGCGCAACTTTTGCCGACCTCGATGGCGACGGCGATCTTGACCTGATTGTGAACACGGTTGGGAATGGCACGCACATTTTTGCCAACGACGGCAAAGGCCATTTTTCGAGCGCCTGCGCCAAAGGCCCGCTCAATTACTTGCGCGCGGGCATGACAGTCGCGCTCGCAGACACAGACGGCGACGGCGATCTTGATCTTTATGTGTCAAACTATCGAACGACAACAGTGCGTGACATGCCGAACACGCGCCTGACGATCAATGACACTCCTGACGGTCTGGTTGTTGTCGAGGTCAACGGCAGGCCTGCGACCGACCCCGACCTTGTGGGAAGGTTCACTGTGACACGCGATGGCCGGTATCGTGAAAATGGCGAGCCGGATGCGTTTTACCTGAACGATGGCAGCTTCAATTTCACGTTTGTGCCGTTTACCGGCGGACGGTTTCTTGACGAAGATGGCAAACCACTCAGGTCGCCACTGTATGATTGGGGGTTGTCTGTCACCTTCCGAGATTTGACAGGGGACATGGCACCGGACATCTACGTTTGCAACGACTTCGAGTCGCCCGACAGGATTTGGATCAATGATGGGAAAGGCAGATTTCGCGCGATCCATCGGCTTGCGCTGCGCCACACCAGCATTTTCTCGATGAGCGTGGACGTTGCCGACATCAACCGGGACGGCTTTTTTGACATTGTGGTTTCAGACATGCTCAGCCGCGACCATGCAAAACGAATGCTCGAAACGGGCGAAATCGAGCCGACGTTCCTGCCAATTGGCGCAATTGACAACCGGCCTCAGTACTCGCACAACATGCTCTTCCTCAATCGCGGCGATGGCACCTACGCCGAAATCTCCCAGTACGCCGGTGTTCAGGCCTCAGAGTGGACATGGTCGCCGAACTTCCTCGATGTGGACCTTGACGGCTACGAAGACATTGTTATTTCGACCGGCCACGAGCTCCAAATGATGAACGGAGACATAATTGCGAGAGCCGACGCAATGAAAGTTCAACGGCAGATGTCGGGTTCAGAACTGCAGCGGCTGCGCGTAATGTTTCCGCGATACAACACCCCAAACGTGGCATTCCGAAACCGTGGAAACCTGACCTTTGCCGATGTAAGCGATGAATGGGGTTTCAACAACGCCGATGTCGGCAATGCGATGGCGATGGCAGACCTTGACAACGACGGCGACCTCGACGTCGTAATCAACAACCTGAACGGTGTTGCGGAGGTGTATCGCAACGACACTGATGCCCCGCGAGTTGCCGTCCGGCTGCGTGGGCGACCACCCAATACGCAGGGAATTGGCGCGCGTATCGAGGTGTTCGGCGGCCCAGTGCCGGTCCAGTCGCAGGAAATGATTTGCGGCGGGCGATATCTTTCCGGGGCTGAAGCGCTGCGCGTGTTTGCGGCCGGCGCAATGACAAACCGCCTGACAATTCAAGTTACCTGGCGCGACTGGACCAGGAGCGTTGTGTCCAACGCATTGCCAAATCACATTTACGAGGTGGACCAATCACATGCGACGCCGTGCACGCCGGATCCAAATCAAGAGCCACAGCCGTTGTTCGAAGACGTCAGTTTCATCCTCAACCACAGGCATCACGAAGACCCGTTTGACGATTTTGGTCGGCAACCTTTGATGCCACACAAGTTGAGCCAGATGGGCCCGGGGGTATCGTGGATTGACATTGACGGCGATGGCGCAGACGATCTTGTCATTGGGTCTGGAAGAGGCGGAAAACTGGCCTGTTACCTGAATCGCAGCCGGGCCAATTTCGTTCTTTCAACCAACGCGGTTTTCACAAGGACGGTTGCCCGTGATCAGACAAGCATTCTGGCAGTTGGCGCCACGCTCATCGTCGGTTCCAGCAACTACGAGGACGGGCTCACCAATGGCGGCTACATTCGCATTTATGACGTTGCCCGATCAATGTCCGGCGAAAGTGTGACAGGTCCGACCTGCAGCACAGGTCCGCTGGCTCTTGCTGATGTTGATGCGGATGGGAGCATGGAATTGTTCATCGGTGGGCGCGCAGTGCCTGGCCGCTATCCGGAACCTGCCGATTCAGTTCTTCTGAAAACCGAGGGCGGGCGAATGAGCGTGGCGCGTCGGTTTGCCAAATTGGGCATGGTAAGCGGCGCGGTTTTCAGTGACCTTGATCCTTGCTGAACAGCACAGTGTGTGATAATGAGTGCGTCATGTTGCGCGAAGGGAAAGCGCGCGAATGCCGTAACGAAACGGCAATCGCGCGCGAGCAAGACCGCAGACCGCGGCTGTTGATGCCGCGGGTTGCAAGTTTATGCCGCTGCCTCTGCCAATTGGTCGCTTTGACGGTGCTCATCGTTGTTCCGCGCGCAACCTCTGCTGAACCAACCGCAGCAAACGGCCAGTCTCCGGGACCATCCATTGTGGTTAACCTCGCATACAAGGAGCTGACCAATGGATATGTAAATGTCTCCAGCGCGACTGCGGATTCGTTGTCGGAGGCACCGAAACTGCGGCTCGAGACGGAAAAACATGATCTGGGCCGCTACTCGGTTCGTTTCAAGGATGCGCCGCCAATGGCCATGGTCTGGGACAGGACGAGCAACGTTCTTTATCTCGATTTGAACAGGAATCTGGACTTAACCGATGATCCTGCTGGCGTCATCACCAACGAGTTTCCCACCACCAGTTACGGCTCATTCAGGAACGTGCGGATCACAGTCCCAACCAAAGAGGCTGAACAACCATTCCTTGTCGATCTGAATCTGTTCCCGTCGGTCGGGTCCCGGTTGCACCTCAGTATCCAAGTGCGGTCCTTCTGGCAGGGCAAGGCCACGATAGATGGAACCGATCATGAGATCGGCATTATCGATGAACCCGCCGAAAAAACAGGAGCGCTCATGTTGCTTCTTCGTTCATGGGAACAGCGCGACCAACCGCTGAATCTGTCCGATGGCGATGCGAACACCTTTCTTCTGCAGGACGAACTGTTCTTCCGTGGGCATTTGTACGCGTGGAGCCACCGGTTCGACACCAACATAAGCCCTGCAGGACGGCGCCTCGAACTGAAAGAAACTCCTGCCGAGCTCGGTGAAATCGCAATCACAGGGAAACACATCGATCGGATTGTAATGACCAGCCAGAAACGCACAGTCGTGCTTGAACGCCCGGCGTCTGTCGAGCGCGTTCCGGTCGGCAACTACATGATCGACAAGGTGCGTCTGAGAGCGGGCGAACGTCGAGCCGCGATGTCAAGACGGCAACAGGCACTCGTGAATTCGGAAACAGTCAAGGTGCAACCCGTCGGTCAAGCCACGCTGATTGCGGGTGGTCCATTGACAAATTCCGTTTCGATTGTGCGTCGGGGGAAGACATTGGTTTTCAATTATGAACTCCGCGGCCAGGGCGGTATGGAGTACAGGTTGATCAACGATCGAGGTATCGTTCAGCCCGAGTTTGCAGTTTATCAAGGGGACCGCAAAGTCGCTTCGGGCAAATTCGAGTTCGGCTGAGGCGGCACATGCTCGTACTCATGGCGAGTACCAACAACAGTGCGAGGTCCGGTTCAGGTCGCAGCAGCCGCTGATCTCGGTGGTTTGGGAGACAAGGAAGGTCCACGTGTCAATTACGAATGGGTGCCGCCGAGTTTGCTGCCACAGTTTGTGCCATGGATCGCCGTGTTGTTGCTGCTGCTTCTGCCGGCAAACCGCCGGCCACAGGCGTGGTGGGTACTACTGCCGATGGGCGTGGTTTGGTTGATCGACTTGGTACTGAAATTCGTAACCCCGGACATGTTCGCCGATGCCAACGATTATTTGGCGCTCGCGTTGACCTCGCTGGCATTCGGGGTGGCGGTCTTGTGGCTCCTGGCTGGTTACCTCTCAGGACTGTCAAGGCCTGTTGTGTTCCTCGTGGCAACCTTGATCATCAGTGCCAGTTCAATCCTTGCGTATTTGATACGAAGCGATTGGTCTGAACTGGTTCCGGTAACAGCCGTGTTCACGGCTGCACTGGTGCTCCTTTCTTTAGTGACCGCGCTTGCGCTTGTGTTGTCTGCACTAATGTGCAAGCGGGTGTATCGTCCCACGCGTTTGTTGGCCTGGTTCGTCGGCTTCCTATTGGCCGGGTGGCTCGTGATCAGCTCACCGTTCGTCATTGTTTTCCTGGTTGTTAGCCTGACTCAAGGGGGCGGGCCGCCAATGCTCGAGTTTCTGCTGGGCATCGCCATGTTTGCTTTGCTGACCTTTGTTGTTGTGCTGCCTTTCCTTTTGCTTTCGTTCGTCGAATCACACTACAAGGAAAGGTTCATGGCGTTGTTTCGATTGCCCCGCGTTCCGCAGCCCGCCGCTGCGCCACCACCGCTGAACTCTCCGCCGCCGTTGACGTGAGTCATCAGCGCCGAGGTGTCCACCTCGCACCACAATTCGCAGCCGATAAAAACGTCGGCAGCCAGTTCGATTCCAGATGCTTCTCAGCGCGGCGCAGCCACAACCGAACAGTCAGCTAATTCGCGATTTCCGCGCAGACTTCCCCAGAAAGCAGCACGCGAACCATGACCACCGCCAAATCCGGCTGTTGCAGACATAAAGCGCCAAAAATTGAAAAACCTGTTGTCAAAGTGATCGGTTTCATATAGGAGAATAGGATATGAATGGACGCGCCGTGTTTTGACGTTGCGTCCCGGTGAAGCTGACGGGAGCGGCCGCATCGCCGGCGGGTGCCGGATAAATGCAGGCGCCGCGTAAGCGCACTACATGACAATGCGAAAAATCAGGAATGGTGGATCAGGGCGAGGCCCGGTAACAAGCAAGTACGACGCCAACCAGTCGGTGCTCAGAAACGCCTATGGCGCGTTTGCCGACCTTCGCCGCGAATTGGCGGATTCAAAGGCGGCCATCGAAGAACGCACCGAGGTCTTGAAGCTTTTTGCTGATTGCGCTGATTCACAGCGCGCATGGCTGCTGCTGGAAGATTATTTCGAGAAACTTTCCCTGGCGCGCAGGGATTTCCCAGGCACGGATTGGTGGCCAAGACTGTTGGAAGCAAAAGGCAAAGCCAGGCTCGAAGAGCTTGCCCTCCTGTTCCTCCGTACAAATCGGCCACTCCCAACCGAACTCAGCGGCTACGCCAATCACGCCAGACTCGCCGAGGTCCAGGCCATCGAACAGGAAAACAAACGGCTCACTGCCATCGAAGAATGGTTGCTCCCACCAGTACCGGCACACCTCGATGCGCCTCGCGCTCATTTGAGAGTTCTGGCCCGCCTCATCCCATCGTCGTCTCAGACAGGATTGCACGAGCTCGGGATTGAATTTGCACTTTTCCGCCCCCGGACCGGTGAAAAACAGCGTACCCTCGGAGAATTGATCGAACTGACAACCAGAGCCGTGCATGAAGAGGAACTTTTCCCGCCCCGCGATTGGGATTTCATTCAATGGCTCGCCACCACATACTCAAACGGCGCCAGAGACGGTGAACCGCTGCGGTTGAGCGGCCTCGATTTGCTCCAATGGCTGGCCAACTGGGGAAACCCGCCATGGATCGAATGGGCCGGCAAACCTGATAACGTTGTTTTTTTGGGACAACTGGCCGAGTTCGTCCCCGCGCTCGAAACAGTCGATGGAAATCTCATGCTTGTTCAGCGATTGCGCCTGCCAAGCGGCGAAGTTTTCCCGCTGGAACGTGCAGCGTTCTTTGCAGGCCGGCCTTCGCTGGTCGCAGTTAACCATGTCATTTATTTGCTCAAGAACGCGCCAAGCCCTGAACTCTTGGTCGGCCTGTTGGAAAAGCCGGCCGTCCCTATTCGGAAACTCAGCCACAAGCTTATCACACACCTCCGCAAAACCGGTGTGCACGGTGGACCCGATTGGGACGATCTCTGCATCGCTCACCGGGCAAAACCACGGTTCATCTTCGAGCTCGAGAACGACACCGTCCGAATGCGCCTTTTCGCAATCAGCGACCGCGACAAAAGCCGTTGGCTCTGGAATGGCCACGATTGGCTGCGCGTCGAGCCCCCACCAGTAAAAACTGACAAGCCCGAAATCCTCGATGACCCGCGCCTCGACGCCGCCGTCCAATGGTTGCGCCGGCAAGACTGGTTCACCCCGGAACCGGGATTGTGGATTGGCGATGCCAGTGACAACCTCCTCGCAACCCTCGCCCAAGCATGGCCGGACCGCCCTGCCGAAGCCGAGTACCTCGGCAACGCAGCGTTCCAAAGATTGTTCATCAACCCACGCCAATTGCGCCCAAAAATCCTCGTCAAAGGCAGCGGCATCGATTGGTTCTCGGTCTGCGCCGAGTGGGAACAGGAAGGCATGCGCCTTACCCCGGCGGACCTCGACGCCCTCGCAAAAGCCAACAGCAGATTCGTCAAACTCCCGGACAGCGGCTGGGTCGAACTGGACCTTCAGGCTGTCCACTCAGCACACGAAACAATGGCAGACATCGGCTTGGATGGCCTGTCAGCCCTCCCGCAAAAGGTTGACATGCTCCAAGCCGCCCATCTTGACGAGGAAGCCCTCAAGAAATTCGGCGATCTCCCCGAAGCCAAAGCGCTCCGCAAACAGCTCGCCGATTTCAAGGGCATCCCAAGCGTCCCATTGCCTGCCTCGGTCAAAGCCGACCTCCGGCCGTATCAAAAGGATGGATTTGATTTCCTTTGCCACCTCAGCCGCATAAAACTCGGCGGCGTGCTCGCCGACGATATGGGCCTCGGCAAAACAGTCCAAACCCTCGCATGGCTCGCGTGGCTGCGCGATTCAAACCCAAACAAACCAAAACCCGCGCTCGTCATTTGCCCCGCATCTGTCCTCCACAACTGGCGACGCGAAGCGGAAAAGTTCGTCCCGGACATGCGCGTGCTTGTGTTGGAAAGCGGACCGGCACGCCACAACCTCCGACGCCAAATCCCACAGTACGACCTCATCGTAACCAACTACGCCCTGCTCCGCCGCGACCTCGAAGCACTGAAGAAATTCGAGTTCCGCGCCGTAATCCTCGACGAAGCCCAGTTCATCAAAAACCCCGCCGCACAGGTCAGCATCTCGGTCAAACAACTCAAGGCCGAACACAGATTGGCACTCACCGGCACACCTCTCGAGAACAGGTTGCTCGATTTGTGGAGCATTATTGATTTCGTCCAACCAGGTTACCTCGGCAACCAGGCTCAGTTCCACGAAACCTACGAACCCACAGGCGAAAACGCCGAATGGGCACAACGAATGGCCCGACGCAAACTTTCCGCAAAATTGCGACCGCTCATGCTCCGCCGACTCAAACGCCAGGTCGCAAAAGACCTGCCAGACCGCATCGAGGAACGACGCGATTGCCGCATGGACGAACCGCAACGCAAACTCTACCTCGCCGAACTCAGACGTTCACGCGAGCAGGTCATGCAAACCGTCCAGGCAAAAGGCCTCGCCCGCAGCCGAATTCATGTCCTCGCAGCACTCACAAGACTCCGCCAAATATGCTGTCACCCAGCCCTCGTTGGAAACGACTCGCCCTCCGGCAAAACCGAAACATTGTTCGAATTGGTCGAACCCCTAATGGACGAAGGACAAAAAGTGCTCGTGTTCAGCCAGTTCGTCCAAATGCTTCAGTTGCTCGACAAAGAGTGCAAGGAACGAAACATCCCAACCTACATGCTCACAGGCGATACCAAGAACCGACTCGAACTTGTCCAGACCTTCCAAAACGATCCCAACCCGTGCCTGTTTCTCCTGAGCTTGCGTGCGGCCGGAACCGGATTGAACCTCACAACAGCCAGTTACGTCATCCTGTACGACCCATGGTGGAATCCGGCTGTCGAAGCCCAAGCCATAGACCGTTCTCACCGAATAGGCCAAACAGAAACAGTAAACGCCTACCGCCTCATAACTCCAGGGACTGTCGAGGAAAAAATCTGGGAGCTCCAGCAGCGCAAAGCACAAACCATATCCGACGTCCTTGGCGAGGAAGGCTTCGCCCGCAGCCTCACACAATCCGACCTCGAATACCTGTTCTCGGACTAACTCAGCGCTGCGCAGCCGTAACCGAATGCTCGAGGCGTAACACCTCCCGTGGTTGCAAGAATACCTCTGCGCCGCGCCACGCTGGATACTTATATTGAGAAATCCATGATATTTGAGAAGATTTTCGGGCTGAGAGTTTGCTCAGTTTGTCACCAGAGTGCGGCCTTTGGAGTACAATATTGGATAATCTGCGCGGAAACTGCAGATCAGCGGATCCTTCGTGACCCTTGCCTTCTAATGTTCGGCTGCTGATCCGACTTTTGCATCTGTCCCCCCCTTGGCGACGAAGTCGCCCCTTTCAGCGCGGCGCGACGGAGTGCCAAGTATGGAACGAACGCATTTATCTCGCCGCGATCATTCGGTTGCGGCTGCGCCGCGCTGAGTAGTTATATTGAGAAATCGATCATATTCGCGACGATTCTCAGACTGCAAGTTTGCTCACTTTGTCAGTATCTGCTTCTCAGGCCGCGCGCAGTGCAGTGACCAAGGTGCGGCCTTCGAAGTAATGCCTTTGTAATCTGCGCGGAACCAAATATGGGGACAGACACGGTGTTTCGGCGCCAGGACTTTTGAGCCGCCAGACCTGCCAGAGCGCTGGTCGGGGAATCGACGTTGGCTGCGACGCCCAGATATGGGGACAGACACGATGTTTACGCAACCAGACTTTTGACCTGCCTGACCTGCCCGAGGTCCAAATATCGTGTCTGTCCCTCTATTTGCTCCGCCGACACGAAACACCCCGCAACCGCACTAGACAACCATCGGAAGGTTCAGGAATCGAATATCGTGTCTGTCACCCTATTCTGCCGCACCGCGCTGTCCGGGACTACGCCGGCACCCCCGCGGCGGTGAGCCGGGCCAAATATCGTGTCTGTCACCTTATTTGCCCCGCCAGCACCAACCCCCTGCCCAATATCGTGTCTGTCCCTCTATTTGCGCCGCCGGCACGAAACACCCCCCAACCGCACCAAACAACCATCGGAAACCTCAGATTTGATCCAGCAAGGCGTCTCCAGCCCCGTTCAACGCCACTGAAACCCCGGATTTATCCCCAATCACCACACCGGCGAGGCGATTAACAACACCAGACGACAATAATCCCCCATCGCCGAACTCCATCGCCAGTCTTTCGGCCTGCTCAATCTCTGATTCCTGGAAATTTCCCTACCCCCTTGCTCCGACCTCGTGCTTTTCCCCTTACTCGATCGCGTTCACTTTGAGGTCGCGCAACGCATAGACCTCCCCCAACAACATCCCAGGTATCCGCCTCGCCCCGCTCTTCCGCTTCAACCCAAACTTGTTCCGATACCTCACAAACACCTCCTCAACAAACTCCCTCGACCCCAACGCCACCCCGTCGGTTATGTGCCTGATCCTCAACATCAACACAT
>Ga0078972_1001715_pt1 | contig 79500 bp, 52 predicted proteins | sample YelNatPaOPGAMG01_FD_67568 | JGI IMG/M metagenome (GOLD analysis project Ga0078972, IMG submission 67568) | Hot spring thermophilic microbial communities from Obsidian Pool, Yellowstone National Park, USA - OP-RAMG-01 (SPADES assembly) (version 2) | ecosystem: Environmental > Aquatic > Thermal...
ATCTCTTGGCCACCCTGCACCCTTTATCTTACCTCTCAATCAGCCCTTTGCCCTCATCAACCTGCCCCTCTTGCCAATCTGCCCCCTGCCAACCTGCACCTTGCCCATCTGCCACCCTGCCAACCTGCCCCTAATCTTGCCTAACCCCTCTTTTCTCACCCTGCCCTATTGTGTTTGCCCTCATCAATCTAGCCCATCTCTTGGCCACCCTGCCCTTAATCTTGCCTCAAACCCAACACATACTTGCACCCTCTTTGCCTCAGCTTGCCCATCCGGTGCAGCCATTTATTTTTGGTTTAGTCTAGTGTCTATCCGAAAAAATGCCTTTTGGGATTACGCCTATAATGAGCAAAATCAAACATATAGGTAACAGACACATATATATAAGTGAACAGAAACTCGTTAAAAATCGGATGAAATAGATGAAAAATTAATAATTATTTCAAATAGTTACGAACTCTTAAAAGATAGAGCCTGTAATAATACTAATTAACATAATATTGTCAATAAGTTAGTCAATTTCGGACAGACACTAGTCTAAAACTATCAATTTGCCCTGGAAGTGATTATCCTCTCTCCATCCGAGAATTTTAAGATCAGGGTGCTGCCAAAATATAATTTGGGCAATCCTGTCGATCTCTTTGTTCACCAAAGCTCTTAGCTGGCCAAGATCAAGGGTAAAGTCACTGATATCTCTTAATCCTTCTGTTTTGTCCAGGCTGACCCACTCCCTCAAATCTCCGAGAAAGGTATAACTATCATTATACTCTATGCGGATATACAGCCTTGGGGTTTGGCCGATCTTGCTTCGGGTAGTTGCCTCTAGGGGAATGGCCTTAATCATCGATTCATCGAAAAGCGCCAGATCATCGTCGTTCAAAAATGTTCTCTCGGCCCTTTTGGCACTGATAATCCCATGAAAGGCAACCAGTGAGTAATAGAGCCGCCAGTCCTTGCCAATAGCGCCTTGAATCTTCTCGGTATCTGAACTAAAATGCGAGGTGATAGAGCTTGACTCCAAAAGTTCCACCTTATTCAAGGAATATCCCCAGTTGAACTGAATCGGCCCAGTCAGGGTAGCCGAGGCTCCTGCTCCCTCCTTACCCTTGATGGGCATCGTGGCCCCGAAAAAGCGGACATCGATCAGCCGTGAAAGAAGCCAGTCAATATGCTTTTTCTCAAGCTTAGTCAAATTGAGCTCTTGAGTGTAATCCTCTCGATAAGCAGAAAAGAGTGACTCTAGCCTTTCGGTAACATTGAGCGCTCGATTATCAACCTTGGCCACAAAGATATCCTGCCCCTTATAGTCCTGCAAGTAATCCCTGATGTATCTCTTTAGTCTGACATCACTTACCAAATTTCGAGAGGTTTCATAGTCCATTCGTGGTCTGTTTTCATCGTCAGGATCCCCATTGGGATTTGTTTCTCTGGCATCATAGATAAATAAAATATCACTGTTGTGCGTTATCGATTTAGTTGTGCTGCCCGTGGTCATGGCTGAAAAACCTCTTCCTTAACCGACTCTCCATTAATCTCAAAATTTTTGGCTGAAGATATGATTTTATTGGTTCGATAAGCATACCCAGATAAAATGTAGAAAACATTCTGCTGAGAGTTTAAGGGCCAGGAATTAATCCGCTCATCGAGCAATTTTTTTACCCCGGCAAACATTCTCTCATTTTCAAAGGACAATCTCTGATATTGCCTCAATCTGGCAAAGATCTCGTTGCTGAATCCGATCAGCCTTTCGGCTCTCATACCCTGAAAGTTTAATTTTTCCAAAATTGGTTTATTTTTGATTCTGGCATTAAATTGAGCGCTGCCTACCTCACCCATCAAAATTCCCAATCCGAAAAGCGCCACCTGCTCAACACTGTATTTCATCTCCCTAGCAAACTCACGGACCTCATCGGGAAACTCTTCTAGGAATTTAAGCCCTTCCATTTCCATCCACCCCCCTTTCAACATCCCTATTCTCCTCAGATAAAGTAATAAAAGGTTAGCCTTCAGCATCGAAATGACCAGTGTCTGATCGCCGTTTCCATCTCTTCCTAGATTAAACTGCTCTCCCTGATCCTGGCGACAAACCTTGGCCAATTGTATAAACTGCTGAATTAAAAAGGTGTATTCTATTTTTCTGCCAGTGAAGAAAGCGTCGTAAAAGTCTAAAATTTTTTTGAATTCATAAGGGTTTCTTTTCTTATCAGCCCTTACAGGAAAGAGGTAGTAGATATTATTCAGCCAAAGCTCCCAGCGGGTATTCTTCCCCCCAAAAAATCTCCTGCCCACAGTGGAAATATCCTCTGATATCTTTTGCACGGTCAAAAGCCGCCTGAAAGATACATCTTCGATAAGCTTCAAAACCTTGAATTCGGCCTGTGATTTTTGCCAAAACAGCATATTGATCAAAGGATCACCCGGATATTCCGGGCTAGCAGCCAGTTCCCAAAAAGCAGCAGACTTATTGAGCAAGTTTTTATGACCATCCGGCCTGATGGTCGCCTCAAAAGAGGCCCGCAACCACTGAGCCCATTTCAGGAGAGATCCACCACGAAACGGCAAGAGAAACTCAGGAATCAGATAGACATTTTGATTGGCCAGGCGGGTAGAGAGAAAATTCTTTACAAAACTCTCACTAACAATCAGAGAATGATAGCATCGACGGCAGAATGAAAGATTCTTATAAAAGTTGCGCTCTCCGCCCAATTCTGAAGAAAATCCGATCTTATCGGTTATATAATAGCTGAACTCGAGTTTGGTAGTATCTGATGATACCTGCTCTTGCTGTCCACAAATATGACAGACAGACAGCCGAGTTCGTCTGAAGACCCCTTCCTTTTTTTTCCACATAAGATAGGTTATATAGTCTTCAAATTCCCGGACATTTGCTCCATTAATCTTAACGGTAAATAGAGAGACCTCTTTGCGGGACAGCCCTTGACTCTCCCTAACCCATCCCCAAAAATGCTGGGAAATCGTCTTGAGCATCAGCCTGCCATTCAACGGATATTCCCTGGCCCCATCCTCCCAGTCCGATCCTGGGTAATCTTTCCAATAGCTAGCAAGCTTATAGCCAGTAAGCTTACTGAGATTAAGAATAAATCGGTACCGTTTGTCAGCCCCCTTTTGTTTACCTAGGTCATAGAAAAATCCATCCCTAATCTTCAGAAGATCATCTTTCAGACTCCCATCCGGCAAAAATCTTCCCAGATTAGGAATAGTCTGAGAAAATAGATAGTCCACATTGTTAGTGGTCAGTCGGTCCTGCGGGCTATTGGCAGTTTCCACATTACCGATCCAGAGAAACTTTCTAGGTGTTTCCTCATTCATGGGCTCAAAGGAAATGCTGAGCAGATCATCATCAAGGTTGAATTCTATGATTCCAATATACAATGGCTTGTTGTTTTTGCCCTTGATATTCAGCGGTGCTATTAGATTATCCAGAAAGCTGCCTTCCCTCGCCTCCTGTAAGACAGCATCTCCAATTTTCTTTAAAGCCCCGATCATCTCCCCTGATCCTCATTCTTCTTTTGATTACTCTCCTCATCAGGAGCCAATTCAAAGCAGCCAAACCCTTGTGAATTCTTAGCCCCAAGACCGGTATTGTAAGCTATGGCTATGAGCTCAGGCGAGCCCTTAAGCTCATACATTCCGTCCCAGGCTTTAATAAGAAAGTCTTTATATATCAGGATCCGCTCATTTTTATTTCCAGAAAAAAGAGGAGTTATCGATAGGGAATAATTACATTTTTCAAGATGCAAAATTTCGAACTTTTTCTTGATGTTAGCCTCGATCTGCTCTGAAAACTCCGGCTCGAAGGGAGAGAAATAATAGGTTTTTTTCCGACCATCTCCTCTTTGCATGGTACTGTAGACCGTTATGGGGGATAACATGGTAATCTTTATCTTTTCAGGAAAACTTCTGGGCAGGTGATGAATATTGATAGACTCTGGCCGAAGTTTATTCTGACCAAGGATCACAAACTCCTGCCTGATCAGATGCTCGGCCAGATCCTGCATAAACCAGCCAATAGGAGAGGCTATGACAAACTTGATAGTTTTCGAAAAGATAAATTGTTTGGCGTAATTATCTACTAGAGGGCTGCTGAGAATCCGAGAAAAGGTAAAAAGCTTAAATCTTCTTTTCTGATGCAGAAATCCTTCCTGATGAAGCCGAGTTGCGCTTTCCGGGGGAAGATTATGGTAAATCATTCCCTGGATAAGTTGATTGTGCTCAAAGGGGAGAACTACGTTTTTTTCGGCCGATAGAGAGACGGTTATTCTCATAATGGATACTCTCTTTAATTATGTTATAATATTTTTTAAAAAATTTAGCTCAGGAAAAGACCCCTTGGAGTATTATCCAACATTTAATAAAAATGATAATCCAAACTGGATCTAATTTCAAGCTAAAAATTAAATTATCTAAATATAATCTCTAAAAGAGATTAAATGATTTTAATTTTATATATTTAGAATTACTATAAAATTTTTGGATATTTCAAATTTAATGTTAATATAAAAATAATTGTTTTATATAGTAAATGATAGAATAAGGTGAGCTCAGGAAAAAGACATCTAGATTTCCTGACTTAATGAGGGGGTATTTCTCTTATTATTCTGTAAGGATAGCATATAATAGTGAAAATAATGAATTAAAAGCCCGCACTATAAAAAGATAATGGGCTTCATTCATCCTTTAAACTTTTGTTTGCTCCCTCTCCCTGGCTGATGAGCAAAGCTACCGGAAAATATTTCAGGGCATCGGCGATCAGAAGACCTTCTGGTCCGCTGGTAACCTCCTGGCCAGCTATAGCCTCCCTCCACCGGCAAGGGCTTCCTTCTGGGAGTATAAGATAGGTATCATCCCACACCTTACGGCCCAAGGGGTATTCGCCCTCCCTAACCAGAGAAGTCAAAAGCCTTGGGGCAATAGTAATAACCCAGTCATCCTCTTCTTTACCTGATCCTGAACAGCAGCTATCGGGTCCTGGACGGCGGCTATCAGACATCTGTCTATCGGCCATCTCCTCAGACTCATTAGAAGGCGGCATCCTCCTAGCAAAAGCAACGATATGCTCCCTCCATCTTCCCCCTACCCCCAGGGGAAGATATTCTCCCTGCTGGAAGATATCTCTTTTCTCCCCCCGCACCCTAAGCGCTCGAAAGATCAGAAAGAACTTGATCCTCCCATCCTCTTTGTTTGCCAGAAGCTCCTCAATGAAGCCTAAAATTTCATCCTCCCCAACCCCTCTGATTCTCTGCAAAAGCTTCTTTCTCTTTCGGAAGTCAACAGGTCGGCGATTGTCAGGATCAACCAGGCTAAAATCCCAAAGCTCTGTCCCCTGGTAGAAGTCAGGCAAGCCAGGGGAGGTGATTTTAATCAGGGTTTGAGACAAGGAATTCAAGACGCCATAGAAAGCTATCTTCTTTTGAAATGGCAAAAAATCCGCTAAAAATTGATTCTGCTCTGATGAGTTCAGAATCTGGTCAATAAAGTAACTAAACCCCTGCTCGTATTCGGTATCTGGCTCTATCCAGGCAGTGTGAACCTTAGCCTCCCTAATGGCCTTGATGATGTAGTTTTTTATCCGCTCGATTAGATTTGGATACTCATTTTCATCGAAGGGAAAGGCACCGATAAGGGTCTGATAGAGAAAATATTCATCATTGCGGTCAGGAATGGGAATATGGCCGTTGCTCGACCATAACTTCCTGGATTTATTGATCATGCTCCATGATTTTAGCTTTTCTTCCCACTCCTCGGGTAGCTCTGACAGGACATTGATCCTGGCTCTAGCATCTTCACCCCGCTTGGTATCATGGGTTGCCGTGGCATTCATCGAATAAGGCCAAAGCCGAGCTCTTTTGGAATTAAACTCATGGAATTCCTCTACCGTAATTCCAAACTGACTCGGATCTCCTCCAACCTCATTGAGTGACAGGAGACGATTGTAGACATAAAAAGTGGTATCCTCAAGCCCCTTAGCCATCAGAGGACCCGTGAGTTGTTGAAACCTCATAGTAAAGTTGATCCACTCCTTCTTCTCCTCCTCAGTTTGAGAGTCCCTAAAGGCCAAGAGGAGAAACTGCTCGATAAAGTTAAACTCATACACCAAGTCAGGCTCTTTCTTTCGCGCTTTTCTAATCGTCTGGCTTATATAAAGACGATCAGATACATTGAAAACATGATAGCTGATATAGGTCCGATAAATCGGAAAGAGAGCCAGGAGCTCAACGATAGCTTTTTTAAGACTGTTTAGGGTAATATCACTTCCATATCGGTCTTTAATGGAAATTCTCTTCAAAAGCCTAGCCAGAGCATCTACATCTCCGGCCATGTTTTTCTCGATAATCAGTCGCTTTTTTTCATAAAGTATGGTTTCATACGGGATATTCAAGCCGGTAAAATCAGAGTATATTTCCTGGAATCTCTGTCCGCATCTCCTGTCGCAAAAAAGCCCATTTAGATGATTAAGAAAATCGTATCCGGTTGTCCCTTGAATCGGCCATGAGGAGAGGAGCTCTTCGTTCATGCCCAAAATCTTTTCAACCACCAGATAGGTATCCGGCCCGATTTCCGCCCTCAGCCGCTCCAGGTACTCTGCCGGGTTATATAGTCCATCGAGGTGATCCACCCTCAACCCGCTGATCCGCTCGGCCTTAAGCAGGGCCAGGATGAGCGAATGAAAGCGGTGGAAAACTTGCTTTTCCTCCATTTTCAAAGAGATAAGTTCATTGATGTTAAAAAACCTCCGGTAATTTATCTCCTCATTAGCCACTTTCCAAAAAGATAACCTAAATAGCTGCTCCGAGAGAATATTATCGAGGGAATTAAAACTTTCAGCCTCTCCCCTCTTCCCATTCAAGGCCTTAATATTCTCATTAATAACCTTCCTCACTTCCTCATTTTCAGCATAGATCTCCCACAGCATTCTCTTCACAAAGGCTACCTGATCGGCCCGCTCACTGGCATCCTCTTCTGAAGAGAGGGTTTTGAGAACATAGAGCACACCGAGCAGTTTTATGAAATCGGGATGAGATCTACCAAGCTTCTTCTTCAACTTTCTCAACCCATGATCATGGGTCAGCACAGTGGCGTATGACTCTATCCTAAGCGGAAATTTCAGGCTATAGTAATTGATCGAAAATCCACCGGCATCGTATCTTAGCTTTATTTTTCCCTTCTCTAAGGACTCTCCATAGAGGCTTCTCAAAAAAGGAGCCAGCACGCGGCCACTGATGCTCGGCTCAAAAGGATGAACCCATTCGATATCGAAAAAGTCAAAGTATTCCGAAGACGGGCCATTCTCCAGAACATGCATAAGCATTTGATTCTCGCTGTCAAAAGCCATGTGGTTAGGCACAAAATCCTGAATCCATCCCATACCGCGGCTTTTGACCTCCTGGGTAAGCTCCTCGAAATCTTTCATGCTGCCAAGCTCAGGATTAATCTGATTCGGATCAACCACATCATAGCCGTGCTGAGAGCCTGCTCTGGCTTTAAAGATAGGGGAAGCATAAATATCGGAGATCCCAAGCTGCGAAAGATACTCTACAATCCCACCCTCTCCCCCGGCTTCCCTGAAGCCAAAAGAAGGGGTAAATTGCAACCGATAGGTAGAGAGTGGAATTCTCATCACCAGTCTCCAAAAACCATCACCAGACTAGCCTCCAAACCATCCCCAAAACCATCACAAGACCAGCCCCCAAATCATAGACCAGCCCCCCAATCGTATACCAGCCCTCCAAATCATCCCAGCCCACACCCCAAAAACCATCACAGTTCCCTAACTTCCTGCCGAGCATAGAGAGCCAGACTGCGCCCCCTGATCATCCCCTCCTGACCAGCCGTGATCTTTTCCGGAAGTAGCGCACCTGGACCATCCCAAACCTTATCACTTGAGTCAAAAACCTTTCTCCATTCTCCTAGGCAGGGAAAGAGCGGCAATTTCTTATCCGATAGATTGAAATTGAAAATACCCAAAATATGGCTATCCCCATTCCATCTCCTCATAAATAGGATGAGCTCTCCTTCAAGGCCAAAGACCTCAACTCTCCTTTTATCCAGATCACAGAGGGCGGCAATCTCTCGACGAAGGGTAATCAGATCCTGGTAAAAATTCAACAAAATCGCCTGTTTTCCATTTTTCCGATCCTCCCACCGGATCTTTGAACGCAAAAATGTCTCAAGGGCTTGGGGATCAGGAGGCTCCTTTGACCAGCCGAATTCCCTAAATTCCTCCCCTCTTCCCTTTCTGACCGACTCAACCAGCGCTTGATCATAATGGCTGATAAAGTAAAGAAAGGGAGCCCTCTCGCCATATTCCTCTCCCATGAACAGAAGAGGCACGTATGGAGAAAGCAAAACCATACCTGCGGCCAGCTTCAGTGACTCAAAATCGACCAGAGCACTAAGCCGCTCTCCCAACATCCTGTTTCCTACCTGATCGTGATTCTGGCTAAAGACCACCATCTGCTCAGCCGCCCGGTCCGCAGATGAATCTCCGTGGCGTTTGCGCCGATAGCGGGAGTAGCGCCCCCCATAGACAAATCCTTCCCGAAGGGAAGTAACCAGATGCTCCATCCGACCAAAGTCAAGGTAGTAGCCGCTCTTTTCTCCCGTCAGCAAAGCATGAAGAGCATGGTGGAAGTCATCGCACCAGTGAGCATCAAGACCGTAGCCTCCAAGCTCTCTTGGCCTAATCAGTCGGGTATTATTGAGGTCATCTTCCACCATCAGGAAAAGTTTTCTCCCCATCTGCTTTGATAATCTTTCGATCTCCTCGGCTAGCTCAAGGAGAAAGGGCCTTGAGCTCATATCGAAGATAGCATGAGCAGCATCAAGGCGAAGAGCATCGAGATGATAGTTTTGAAACCAGTGCCGGGCATTCTCAATGAAGAAATTTCTGACTTCGTTATTGTAGGCATCGTCAAAATTGATAGCCTCACCCCAAGGAGTGCGGTATCGGTCAGAAAAATATGGTCCGTAATCCCTCACATAGCTACCTTCGGGGCCAAAGTGATTGTAGACCACATCGAGGATAACGGCTACTCCCCTCTTGTGGCTCTCATTAACCAATTTTTTAAGCCCTTGCGGTCCTCCGTACGAATTTTGGACAGCATAGGGATAGACACCGTCATATCCCCAATTTCTTTCACCGGGAAATTGAGCAACTGGCATAATTTCAATGGCATTAATGCCCAGGTCCCGAAGTTCATCAAGCCGCGGGATAATAGCCTCAAAGGTCCCTTCCTGAGTGAATGTTCCGACATGGAGCTCGTAGATAATCATCCTGGATAGCTCTATTCCCCTCCAACACTTATCTTCCCAGGTGAAGGAGTGATGATCAACGAGCTCGGATGATCCATGAACCCCTTCGGGCTGAAAGTGAGAGGCAGGATCTGGTCGCTCAATCTGCTCATCAAGCCGATAAAGGTAGCGGGCACCAGGGAAGAGCTCTTCAACTAGACACTTCCAATATCCCCGATGATCCCTGCTCATTGGGATGATTCTTGCTTTTGGCGAAACGATGTTCACGGCCACGCTGCGGCGAAAAGGGGCCCAGACCACAAATTCTACTCTTCCCCGGCCAAGATAATCTGCCCCGACTCGCATGATTGAGGCTATTCCCTCACCAGGTTGAAGAGATCCGAAAGTATAATCCCCACTCTGCTTCTGACAACTCTCAATTCAGCCTCCTGGCTGACGATCTCGCCCGATCGGGCCGTGATGATGGCCGTGCCAAATCCTGTGCCAAGAGCCCGACCGTGAGAATCTATGGTGGCTACTGCTGGATCAGAGCTACTCCAGATCACCAAGTTAGTAACATCCTCACTGGTCGCATCAGGATAGGTGGCAATGGCTTTATACTGACAGCTATCTCCAATTCGGATCGAGTAAGTGGCCGGAGTAATCAAGATCGACTGCCAAGGAAGCGATGCCGACACGGTTAAAAAAGCAGGCGAGCTGCTGATCTCACCTAGCGTGGCGCGAATCTGGACTACTCCCTCACTCAGGCCACTAGCCACTCCCCCAGAGTCGATAGTGGCTACTGCCGGATCAGAGCTGCTCCAAACCACCGAGGCAGTAATCTCTCTAGTGCTTCCATCAGTATAAAGGCCGGTGGCCACAAAGGCTTGCGTCTTTCCTTTACCGATAAGGGCAACTTCTGGCTTGACCATAATCAGCCTTAGAGAAGCTGGGCCAAGTGGCGGCTGATCTATAGCTTCGGCATCCACCAGCCCCTCATGATTAGGGTCAGGATCTTTGGTATCCTGTGGCCCCCACGAGGTCTGCGGCTCAGCTCGATCAATCAGGGCCTGACGAATAGCGGCCACCTGAGCAGCATTATGCGCCCTGCCATGTTGGCTAATATATAGGGCTACACAGCCAGCGCCATGAGGTGAGGCCATGCTGGTTCCGCTCAAGGTTTTGTATCCGCCACCTTTGTAGCTCGAATAGATATCGACCCCAGGCGCGGCAAAATCTATGGCTGCCCCGGGGGAGGTTACTGGATTATCGCTGACTACTGACCTGCTGAAATTACTGAAACTGGCCAGAGTATCATCAGATTCATTGCCGATCGTCCCCCCTATGCCGCCAGGCAGGCCGTCAAAGTCAGCCATGGCTGAGATAGCAGCCACCTCAGGGTAAGCTGCCGGAACATGATCGTCCTCAGTGCCAAATATCCCATCCTTTCCATACACATCATCCTCCTCATTGCCCGCAGCAGCCACATAAACAACTCCCTTATTGACGCTGTTGATAATGGCATCTCTCAGGGATTGCAGATATCCGATACTGCCAAGACTCATATTGGCTACCTCAATTTCATCAGCATGTTTGGTAACCCAATCGATCCCGGCAATGATCCAGGAGATCTTTCCACTTCCCCGACGGTCCAAGACCTTGACCGCATGCAGCCTAGCCCCTGGGGCGATGCCCACCACTCCTACCCCATCGTCAATGGCTCCCACAATTCCAGCCACATGAGAGCCATGTCCATTATCATCATTGCCGCTGCTGGCTCGTGGAACAAAGCTTACATTTTGAACCACATTGAGATCAGGATGACTCAGGTCAATACCAGTATCGATAATAGCTACATCAACATCAACCCGCTCATCGCTCCCGTCAATCATAGCTGCGCTGTTGCGGGTAGCCTTAATTCGATTAACTCCGGCAGGCAGCGTCTGGACAAGTGCATAGGCGATGGCATCAGGCTCTATGTATTTGATTCTTGGGTCACTTTTGATCTTGGCCAGAGCAGGCGCGGGGATAATGGCTGAAAAACCCTTAAGACAATGGCTGTACATCAAACTGCATTTAATTTTGAACATTTTTTTCATCTCAGCCACTACTGTCTCAGGATCTTCGATATCATCCTTCAAAACAACAATATAGTCATTTCTGATGGAATATAAAGCAGGACTAGCCTGGGCCAGCGATAAACTCATTGACAGCAGCAAGGCTGTGATGGAGAAAAAGAGAGTCTCGAAAAGAACATTTAAAAACAGTAGCTTTCGCTTCATTTTGCTTTCTCCTCCTAGTTGTCGGATATATCTCGAATCCTGAGAACCTCTCCTCATTTATCGATTTGCTATGTTATTCTTTTTTGTATACTACCGTATCGAGAGAATGCGCTAAAACTCCCTACAATCTTACAATAGTTATATTTATCCTCCAATCTCATCTCTAGTCCGAATTTTTTACCGAGGGTCCATAAAAAACAAGATGTCTCCTGCCAAGATTATTGACTGGAAATAACCAAATATGAACGCTCATCCATACCTATATGGAGCCCTGTATAATATTTATCCTCTTCCTTGTCTAACCAACCAAGAAGGCGCTTTTTCTCTGGTGATCAAAATATTACACAGGGACTGCTTTAAGTTTATGCTCTCTCAAAAATATCCGCTCAGGATCCTAATTTTATGGACAAAAGAGGATAAAACGATCACCCAACATGCATCATTATAAATGATAAGCTAATAATATCAATAAGTTTTATTCAACAACTTATACCTGGCACCTGATTTGCTCAGTAATCAAGCTGTTTAATCCAAACAGAAAATGTTATTTTGACAAGGTTGAGAGTGATAATCAGGCTGATAGTAATAATCAGAAATTAGAGCTTCTCCTGCGCGGTCTTGTGGCTGTTCTCGTACTCCTGTGGTTTTCTCAAAAAGAGCGGATTGCGACTCTTCTTTTGTGTCAATACTCGTTCGGCGGCAGACTCTTCTTCGGGTGCAATTTCATCCTCGGTGCGGTTTAATCATGCTGTTTACTCATAGGGTTCTGGTGGTATTTTCCGGTTTCGGAAAATGGTGTGAAGGGGTGAGCGGGTTTCCAGAAGAATGGACTAGCAGTGTGAAGCAGCAGCTCGCTGCCTGAGTAGTTACTGCGGAAGGAGTTGCTATCTTTTAATGTTCAAGGAGGTGAGTTTGCCAATAAGGAAATCGAGTAGAGACAAGCATGAATTATCATAGTTCCTTGGAGATTATGGAGATCATTCTTAATTCATTATCTTATTAAATCTTGAAATCTTGTGAATCACTTAGGTTGGGTATCTGATGAATCACCTTGGGTTAGGTGCAATGAGGGAGAGGTAGGAGGAATAAAATGCAGATATTGAAACTCAAAAGCCGTTTCTGTCTTCTATTGGTTGTATCTTTGGCATGCTTCACATTCATTTTGGGTAAAGCTGAAAAGGGTAGTGCCTACTATGGTGGGATGTACGGACTGTATGGACTGGGAGGATTTTATGGTGGCTTATTTATGGTGGCTTATATGGTATGGGCCTCTATGGTCTTGGCGGTCTCTATGGTATGGGCCTCTACGGCCTCGGCGGTCTCCTTGGCCTGAGCGGCTTAGGTGGTGGGCTGCTCGGCGGCTTGGCATCTCCGGCAGTCAGCACTCCAGCCACAGCTCCTGCCACCGCGGTCGCGGCTGAACAGGCTGGATACTGGAGTGGTTACTGGTTCAGCCTCTATAAGCTCAAAGGCGGTCTGATGACCCTTGATCTAGTTGAAGACCCTGTAACTCTAGCTCTTTCAGGAACCGCGTTTTTGGCTCTAAATCAATTCAAGATACCACCTGTCACTGTATCTGGGCCAAACCCCGGAACCGGTACCTTTACCCTCACCGGAACATATGTTGACGTCATCAACCTGATAACCTACGCCATTCAATTGAATTGCGTAATGACTAGCGACACGACCATGAACGGTGACTATATGATCGTTGATCAGCTTTACACCAAGCTCGATTATGGTACCTTCGACCTCACGCTGGGAGCACCTACGCTGATTCCGACAACTACCTTGCTGCCAACAACCACTCTGACTACATTGCCAATTATCTAGGGCTTGATTATCTAGGGCTCTAAGAGCAGGGGAAAGCTGTTCAACCAGTGGGGGGCAAGAGACATTAGATGGCCTGATGTTCTGCCCCTATTCTATCTTTGGCCTTTATTTAAAATATCTTCAAGATGTCTTTAGCAGCCGACGCAGGGCCTCTACGGCTACTTGGATGGTTTTGGCCTCAGCCAGTGGAGTAGCCTTCTCCTGAATCTGGTTTTCAAGCACCCGATTGACAATCACGCCGCTCACGCATCCAGCCCGAAGACCGAGCGCGCTGCAAACGGTAAAGAGAGTTGCTGATTCCATCTCATAGTTCAGGACTCCCAGCCTCTGCCACTCCTTCAGACTTCCCTGAAACCTTCTGATAACCCAGCCGGAAAAGGAGTCATACCGCTCCTGTCCCGGATAAAAGCTGTCGGAAGAAGCCGTAATGCCAATGTGATGGGGCACAGCTAAGGCTTGAGCCGCAGCAATCAGGGCCTGAACAATCTCAAAATGGGCCACAGCAGGGTATTCGATCGGGGCATAATGGGTAGATGTCCCATCCAACCGAACCGAAGCGGTAGTGATAATCACATCCTGGACCTGAATATGCTTCTGAATGGCTCCGGTTGTGCCGATGCGGATGAAGGTATCCACGCCGAGCATGGCTAACTCCTCAATCACAATGGCGGTCGAAGGGCCACCGATGCCAGTGGATATAGTCAGCACGGGAGTTGCCTCCAGGTATCCTAAAAAAGAGGTGAACTCCCGGCTACTGGCAAGTGGTCTAGCTTGCCGATCATACGAGAGAGCGATCTTTTGCACTCTAGCAGGATCACCGGGCAGGAAGGCGCATTTTGCCCCTTCAAGCATCTTGTGATTGAGTTTTAGATGGTAGATTTTCATGTGGGCGAATTTTAGGCCGACCCCCTAAATCTTTTAGCTCCTGCCCTTTACGGATCTAGCCCCTTGGACCGTACTGAACAAGGTGATCTACCCCACTGAAGCGGGCAAAGTTTTGCCGAAATTTCTCAGCCAAAGATTTTGCCTGCTGATCATAGGCCTTCTGGTCAGCCCAAGTAGCCTTTGGATCCAAAATCTCTCTAGGGACATTCGGGCAGACCTGTGGTATCAGGATATTAAAAACCGGATCCAATCTATACTCAACCTCATTCAACTCCCCTCGCAGAGCAGCATTGATCATAGCCCTTGAGTAGGCGATCTTGATCCTTGATCCAACTCCGTAGGGGCCGCCGGTCCAACCAGTATTCACCAGCCAGACATTAGGTTTATGCTTGGCTATGCGCTCTCCCAGCATGGCAGCATAAATCGAAGGTGGCAGGGGGAGAAAGGGCGCACCAAAGCAGTTTGAAAAATCAGCCTGGGGTTCCACCACTCCAACCTCTGTGCCAGCCACTTTGGCCGTATAGCCGGAGATAAAATGATACTGAGCCTGCCCCTGCTCAAGTTTGCTGATTGGAGGAAGCACACCATAGGCATCGCAGGTCAAGAAGAAAATATTTCGAGGATGGCCACCCAGCCCATCAAGCACAGCATCCTTGACATAAAAGATAGGGAAGGCGCCGCGGGTATTTTCAGTAATGGAAAGATCATTGTAATCGGGTATCCTAGTCTTTTCATCCACTATGACATTTTCCAGAATGGAACCAAAGGTTGTAGAGTTCCAGATCATCGGCTCAGACTCTTTCTGAAGTCGAATATACTTGGGATATAATCCTCCCTCTAGGTTGAAAATGCCCTCATCATCCCAGCCATGCTCATCATCGCCGATCAGCCGGCGCTCAGGATCAGCTCCGAGCGTAGTTTTGCCCGTGCCACTCAAGCCAAAGAAAATCGCCACATCGCCATCCCGGCCTACATTAGCACTACAGTGCATGCTCAAGACATTCTTTTCAGGCAAAAGGAGATTGCAGATGTAGAAGATGATTTTTTTCATCTCGCCACCATAGGCAGTGCCGATAATGTAGACCAGCTTTTCACTTAGGTCAGCCACGACTGCCACCTTGGAGTTCAATTCCTTTAACTGAGGAGCCTCCATATCGGCGCAGTTTATAATCGTCCACTCAGGCTGAAACCCCTCAAGCTCCTCTTCCGTAGGCCTGATGAAAAGATGATGGGCAAACAGGGCATGCCAGGCCTTTATAGCGATCACCCTCAAGGGTATCCGGTAAGCCTTTTTTGCTCCGGCATAGCCATCAAAGATAAATAGATCTCGATTCTGGATATTGACCTTTATGGCCTGATAGAGCTTATCCCTAGTCTGTCGGGTAATCAAAACATTGCGCTTGCCCCAGTCTATCTTATCATGATAGACAGAGCCCTCAACAATGTAGCGGTCCTGCGGCGAGCGCCCGGTCCGCTGGCCGGTTCGCACGCACAAAGCTCCATTGGCCGCCAGGAATCCCTCACCCCGACGGATCGCGGTCTCCACAAGATAAGCAGGAGACAGATTGCGAAAAACATACCCGATATTGCGGATACCATAGCGTTGATCCAATTCCTGCCCTAAATTCATGCCATAATCTCCATTTCTTTTATTCATTCATCTTTTATTCATTTAACTGAGAATTTCTTTATTTTTAATTTTCAACAGTTTTTTTAATGGTTTTCCACAAGTCATTCTCCACCATCTGAGCGTTAGGTAAGTTATCAATGTAGAGAGAGTGCTGATCCTTACACTCCTTATTGAAAGGAACAACCATACAGAGCCTGGTCCCAGAGCGAATAATGGACTGGTGAGTAATTCCGGTAACAATACCCTCAAGAGGGGAGAAAATATTGCCAGAATGAAAACTCACCGGATCCATAATATCACCGATTTTTTGCCCTTCCCGCACTATTTGCCCAAGGCGAATGTCTGGTTTGAAAATTCCGCCGCTTGGGCTTCGGATCCATTCCTCATTTGATTTTAGGAGGATTTGAAATCTAGGTATCTTGGCTTTTCCCTTAATCATGCCCAACACTTTCATGACGTTCTCACAGGCAGATAGCCCTACTTTGACATTATTGCTGTTAATCAGACCCGCTGCTCCAATCTCGATGGTCAGGCACCGGATGCCGATTTTAGCTGCCTCTACCTGTAGCATACCGTTGACAGACGGCCCTTGCCAGATAACACTAATACCTGTGGAATTCATGAATTGGTTATGAATTTCATCTCCGGCTGACTCCAGGCGAAGACGGATATGAGGAATCATCTCATCTGGAAACTCGGCTGAATGCAGATCAATGATATAGTCGGCCTGGGGGACGAAGTTTTCAAAAAAGAAATGAGCCACTCGCTCAGTCAGGGTCCCATTTTTATCCCCAGGGAATACCCGATTCATATCCTGTCGGTCAATCGGATCCCATCGGTCTCCGGCATTAAAACCCATTGGGTTGACTACGGGAACGGCCAGAACATTTCCGCACAGATTTTGCGGATCAAGCTTTTCAACTAACTTTCTGATAACTTCAACTCCCACTACCTCGTTGCCGTGAACCGCGGCATTAAGTAGAAGAGTTGGTCCAGGCAGGCGTCCGTAAATACCGAAAAAACCAAGGAAGATCTCCTGCCGGTAGGCATTTTCGGCAATGGTAAATTTGCGATATTCCTTAACCCCGGGCTTAGGGGTAAAGAGGGAGCTTGATAACGCCGCCATACACTCTCTGCTGTTGCCTCTTCTGATTGACAAGATTCATAAAATAAGTTTTTGATTCCAGCGTATCATCCAAAAATGGAAGCTTAAGCCTTGAGCTAAGCTCTGCCCTGGAAAGAGGATCAGCCGTGATCAGGCCGCAGATCATATCAGGCGCACGGCCAAGACTCTGCCTCAGGTAGCAGACCCCGCCATAGGCACTCACACTATCACGAGCAGCAAAAACCAGCAGGCAGACATCCTCCATAATAGCCGGAGATTGCAGCACCATTTCAGTCTCTCGCTGAAATATTCCATCTGCCACCTCCATGACCAGAAAGTCGCAACCGCTTAGGCTAAAAGTGCCTTTGAAAACCTCGAAAATATGCTCTAGCTCATCCGATGAGCATTGATAGGTCGATGGGTAGCCAACATCCATGAAGTCAAGGACAAGATGCGCACCACAGGCTTTCATCCAAAGAAGATCCTTTAGCCGAGAGGTGCCGGTGAGCTTTGCCCCTCCGACCTTAAAGCCGCAGGCAGTCAAGATGTTAATCACCCGTCCGGCAGTCAGCGTCTTGCCGCAATCCATATCCGATCCGAAAACCGCAATAATGCCAAGGGGTGATGAGCTCTTATGGCCGCGCTCGGCAGGCACGGCTAAGCCAAAATTCGCTGTATTCATTTTTTGCCCACGATCATCAACTGCATGGCCAAGATAGATCAATCTGGTAGGGGTGTGAGCCAGGCTGTTTTTACTCAAGACCTCGCCGGCAATCCCTCCGATATTAAGAAGGTCAAACTTGCCCCCTAGAGTAAGTTTTTTTGGCACTTGGCCGTGAAATTCCAGGGTCGAATATCGTCGGCCAAGAACCACAGCCACCACATCCGCCACCTTCAGAGGAATCTCCCTGCCCTCCGGCTCTTCAAACCTAGTGTGCTGACCAAGCTCGCAGATTTCTCCAATGACCACATCCCCCGACTCAGGGCCGCAGCCCCAGTCGTCATCGACTGCCTGCTGGGATGATGAAAGAGCATAAACCCTGCGGGTAGAAGAAGAGCGAATGCTGATAGAATAGCGCCTTAACATAGACTGAGGTTCCCGATTATTTTACAATCAGCTTTCATTATACGTGATTATCCTTCGATGTCAAGGAAAGAACGCTAGAGAGAGATTTTAGCAGGCAGGAAACGGGCAAACCGACAACATTAGTATAACATCCTTCCACCTCGATGACAAAGCTCGCTCCCCTGCCCTGGATGCCGTAGGCTCCGGCTTTGTCCATCGGCTCCCGGCTGGCGATATAGCTTTCGATCTCATCCTCGCTCAGGGTACGGAAAGAAACCCATGATTCCACAGATTCAATAATCCGCTGGCCGCTCGCGGTATTGATAACAGCAAGACCACTGATCACCCTGTGCTTGCACCCGCTCAGCCGCTTTAGCATTTTTCTGGCCTCCTGCTCATCCCTTGGCTTGCCCAGAATTTGCCCTTCAAGGACAACAATGGTATCGGCTCCTATGACAACGCCGGCTGATAATAGCTGCTGTCTGCCGCTACCCGATGCTCGGATAGCGCCGGATAAGCGGCTTGCTACAGCCTCAGCTTTGAGCATGGCCCATGCTCTGGCTTTTTCTTCCGGGCTCCCAGGCACATCCTCCTCTTTGGCCTGGCTGGGAATAGTAGTAAATTTCAACCCCAAAAGGCGTAAGATCTGTGCCCGCCGAGGGGAGGCAGAAGCCAGGATAAGTGGAAAATCATGACCGAGCTTGTGGTTAATCCGCTCAATCAAACCCTGGTCGTAAGGGGGCAGTTTAATGATAGTCATGAGAGCTCAATTTTTTTGCTATTTTCAACACCTATCTTCTTTTTCACAATCTGAACCCGATGAGCGGCTTAGCCGATAAAAATTAAGAGAGCTGTAAGGGTTGAAAATTAAATTTTTATTGACAATCGTAATTAACTAAATTATTATTTAATATAATATCAATATAATCCAGAGCTCAATATAATATCAAAAAATACCAGACAAATTTATTAGAAATTTATTTAACCCCTAACTCACTTATTTTGTAGGAATATAGCCATGATAACCAAAAAGTTTATCACCTCTGCTTTTTTTCTGCTCCTGATAACTATTCCCTCACCTGGTCTAACCACTGACCAGCTAAGTCATCATGATTCGGCCAGTCAGTATTTTAAGACTGGAATTTCTCTATTTGATCAAGGAAATTACGAGCAGGCCCTCTCTGCCTTTCAGAAAGCTACAGAGGATGATCCAAACTATGCCGAAGCCTACTATAACCTGGCCATTATCTATGATCTCCAAGGCAGGTTCTCTGAGGCCATCGAGGCGTATCGGAAAGTTGTCCAGATCGACCCCCAGGTCGGCACTGTGCTCAAAAACCTAGCTCAGGACTGCTACCTGACTGGAAGACTTAAGGAAGCTATGGACTACATCAAACTGGCCGAATCCCTGGGTAAGCCCGCTGACAAGGATCTCTACAATAAGATCTGGGCCGAGTACAAAGGGCTTGCGGCTCGCCCCAAGACGGCTAGAAATAGCAAAACCAGAGGGAGGATGATTGATGAAGGCCGCAAGCTTCCTCCTCCTTCAGAGGCGCAAGATACCAAAGAACTTGAGAAAATCAATCGACAGATAGAGTCTGCCATTGCCAGCCTGGAGGCAGAGTTGGCCGCACAGCAGCAGCAGAAGGAGAAAGCAGCCAAGCTAATTGATCTTGGCATCAAATACCGCCAGAGGGGAGAAATTGATAAGTCGATTGATGTTCTGACCAAGGCTCTTTCGCTCAGCGCCAGCAAGATGCTGATCTATGCCGAGCTTGGGTTGTGTTACTATTTCAAGGATCGAAAAGATCTCTTTGTACAAAATTTCACTCAGGCAAAGAAAAACGGCTTTAGGCCATCCAAGTCTCTTAATGATCTATACCTGCAATGCCTGGCCAAGAGGTAAATTCCCCTTGATTTACTTACTATGCTTTGGCACTTTTTCTCCAAGGCCTTGATTTTACTGGAATTTGCTATTAGAGGTAACTTTCAAGAATTTCAAGGCGTTAAGAAATTTCTGCAAAAGTATAGTACTTACTAACGCTCTTATTTATTAGCTACCATTCAAGAGACATAACCCTAATAAGAGCTAAGCCCCTTCGAGGGTTTATGGTTGTTCTAATATAGGGTTTATGGTGTCTGATATGTAAGAGCGATTAGATTTACTATTAGAGGTAACTTTCTAAGGATTTCAAAATATTAAGAAAATTTGTGCAAAAGTGTAGTTGTTTAAAGTGTAGTTATTTAGTCAGCGTCTTTTGGTCAGTGGCCAAGACTTTGCAGACCAGTTTTTCCTTCTGATTATCGTACATAAAATGCAGCAGGTCATAGGCAATCCTGTGAAATGCTCTCTTGCTAGCCAGCTCCAGCTTCTGACCTGTTGGAAAATCGGCTTTCAGCGGATCGATGCTCTGACCATAATGCTTAACCCGATAGTCGAGGTGAGGCCCGGTTGACAGGCCAGTTGTACCGACATAGCCAATCACCTGCTTCTGCTTGACCCTGGCGCCGCTCTTAATCCCTTCTCCGAAGCGGGAAAGATGGTTGTAATAGGTCTGATATCCGTTCATGTGCCGAATGACTACCTGATTTCCATTTCCCCCTTCATATCGAGCAGAAACAACCACTCCGTCAGCTACTGACCAGACCGGTGTTCCGACAGGAGCAGCATAATCAATTCCCAAATGAGGTCTGATACAGCCTAGGATCGGATGGAGCCGATGATAGGTGTAGCCAGAGCTGATGTAGTTAAATTGCAGGGGAGCACGCAAGAAGGCTCTTCGCAGAGAAACCCCTTTTAAATCATAATAGTCGCTTCTTCCAAACTCATCCTTAAAGAGGATGGCCTGATGAAGACCGCAGGCGCCGTTGTATTCGGCCGCCAAAATATCTCCATACTGGATAAATTTCCCCCTCAGGAGATACTTTTCAACTACCAGCCTAAACTTATCTCCCTTTTTAAGCTCATTGTGAAAGTCTATCTTCCAGGCAAATATGTCTGCAAATTTCGTAGCCAGGCTAGCATCTCCACTAACAGCCATGATGGATTTAAAGAGTGAGTCCTCCATTCGGCCTGAGAGAGCGACCCAATATTTTTCAAGCTCCACCTTCTTTCTGAAGCTGTCAAACTTTCCATCCATCCCCCGCTCGATAATATAGGTCTCGATCAGGCCGGTGCGGTATTCAAAACGATGGAGGTTTTCTTCTGAATCAAGAGTCAAGGTAAAGGTATCACCCGGCATGACTGTATCAAAGGGCATGATAGGCTTAAGGTGCTCGATAATGGTATGGATGATGGATTTTTTAATATTTTTATCGAGCAGGGAACTATATAGGGTATCCCCCTTTTCTAAAACACCACCTATCTGACGAAAATTTTTCTTTTCAACCTTTATTTTTGCTTCTGCGACTTGGGGACCTATTTTAGAAATAGCAGATGCAGGCAGCACCTTGGGCAAAGAATGGTTAAAGGGAATATCCTCCACCTCGCCTTCTACTATCGACGTAGAACTCATGGGGATAGAGGAAAACATCATGGTCAGAGAAATAATTGCCAGGATACAAAACGTAAGGAAAAGGAGTAATCGCAGGTTATTTTTCCTGGCCCATCTTCTTTGATCTCTATTTTGGAACGGCTGATACAGTGCCACGATCGATTACAGGTATTGTTAAGTTATAAGGGATCAACACCAAGTTTTCTTCGTAAAATTCCATTAACCATGGCTGGGTTTGCTTTCCCAGAAGTTGCTTTCATCACCTGCCCAACCAAAAATCCAAGCGCCTGTTTTTTTCCCCTCTTCAAATCTTCAACCACCAGGGGATTTTCGGCTAACACCGAATCAACGACCTTCTCCAGTTCGGTCTCATCAGAAATTTGAACCAGACCTCTCTCCCGAACAATCAACTCGGCTGGTTTGCCGCTATCAAACATTTCATCAAAGAGCGATTTCGCTATTTTGTTACTTATTATACCTTGCTCAACCATTTTCAGCAAGTCAGCCAGCGCCTTTGGACCTAGCGGACTTGCCGAAGCATCAATATTCCGATTGTTCAGCTCACGTAAGAGCTCTCCCATGACCCAATTGCTGACCACTTTCGGATGAGGAAACAAAGCTACGCACTGCTCGTAATAATCGGCCAAGGAGCGGCTCGCACTCAGCAGCTCAGCATCATAGCGGGGAAGCTGATAATCACGGATGAATCGCTCCACCTTAGCATCAGGCAACTCTGGGAGGCTGGTGCGAATCTTTTCGACCCATTCAGGGGTAATATGCAAAGGAACCAGATCAGGCTCTGGAAAATATCGGTAATCATGAGCCTCCTCCTTGCTGCGCATAGAAATAGTTCGATTCTGTTCCGCATCCCACAGCCTAGTCTCCTGCACAATCCGCTCTCCCGACTCAAGCAGCCTGATCTGCCTTTGAACCTCATACTCCAGAGCCTTTTGCAGAAAGCGGAAAGAGTTTAAGTTTTTTATCTCAACCTTGGTTCCAAACTTTAATGTACCCTCTGGCCTTACAGAGACGTTAGCATCACAGCGAAGGCTTCCCTCCTCCATATTCCCATCGCAAACCTCAAGATATTGCACGATGCTGCGCAGCTTCTGGAGAAAATCCCTGGCCTCCTTGGGACTGCGAAGATCGGGCTCGCTCACAATCTCAATCAGAGGGACCCCTGTCCGATTGAAATCAACATAGCTCTTATTGGCCGAAACATACTCTTCCGCATGAACCAGTTTTCCTGCATCCTCCTCCATATGGATGCGAATGATGCCTACTTTTTTGACCTGACCATCGTCGCCGACAATCTCAATAAACCCATGCTCAGCCAGGGGAGAGGCAAACTGGGAAATCTGATAGGCCTTAGGCAGGTCTGGATAAAAATAATTTTTCCGATCAAACCTGCACCACTCATTGATCCGACAGTTCATAGCCAGGGCTGCCTTGATCGCGTATTCTACCACCGTGCGGTTGAGCACAGGCAAAACTCCCGGATAGCCCAAACAAATCGGGCAGACCTGGGAATTGGGGGCAGCCCCAAACCTTGTGCTACAATTGCAGAAAATCTTTGATCGGGTCAAAAGCTGAGCATGAATCTCAAGCCCAATGATTGCTTCGTAGGTCATGAAATACCCTATCTTACATGAAATACCCTACTCTTTAGAAGATCAAAGCGAAAAATATCAGGGTGTTGCTAAATATTAAACATAAAGAGTTATGTCAGAACGTTAGTTATTTTAGGACATTGTTTATGATAGTCGGTATTTTGCTCAAAGGTATAGGCAACCTGAAGAATTTTATCTTCCTGAAAATGACCAGCTAGAATTTGCAGGCCAATAGGCATTCCCTGACTGGAAAAGCCGCAAGGTAGGGAAATTGCGGGAACGCCAGCCAGATTAGCCGAGATAGTATAGATATCAAGCAGATACATCTGCAAGGGGTCGTCGATTTTTTCGCCGATGCCAAAAGCGGGAATAGGAGAAGTAGGGGTGGCCAGACAATCGACTTTTTGAAAGGCCTCCTCAAAATCCCGCTTGATCAAGGTTCTAACCTTCTGGGCCTTCAAGTAGTAGGCATCGTAGTAGCCAGCGCTAAGAGCATAGGTTCCCAGCATGATCCGCCGCTTGACCTCTGAGCCGAACCCCCCTTGCCTAGTATTTTCGTATAACTCCACTAGGTGGGAAAAATTCTTTTCCCTAAATCCATACTTGACCCCGTCATAGCGGGCCAAGTTCGAGCTTGCCTCGGCTGTAGCCAGAATGTAGTAAGTGGCCACAGCATATTCGGTATGGGGAAGGCTCACTTCCTCAATCTCAGCTCCAAGCTCCTGCAAAAGCGAAATCGCTTGCCGAACCCTCTCTTCTACCTCCCTGTCCACCCCTGTCTGAAAATACTCTACAGGAAGGCCGATTTTTATCCCCCGCACATCGTTAATCAATGACTTATGAGCAACAGGAGCAGGTTTATTGACCGAAGTTGAATCAAGAGGATCATACCCGCTGATGGCTTCAAGCATCAGGGCACAGTCAGTAACGTCTTTGGTAATGGGACCAATCTGGTCAAGGGAGGAAGCATAGGCCACAAGGCCGAATCGAGAAACCCGGCCATAGGTAGGTTTCAAACCAACTACGCCACAAAAACTGGCTGGCTGGCGGATCGATCCGCCCGTATCAGACCCCAGGGAGGAGATGGCGGCATCCGCGGCCACACTGGCTGCTGACCCGCCGCTTGAGCCACCTGCAACCCGGCTAAGATTCCAAGGATTTCGGGTGCAGCCAAAATGCGAAGTCTCTGTAGAGGCCCCCATGGCAAACTCATCCAGATTCGTCTTGCCAATGATGACCGCCCCCTGCTCCCGAAGTCTCCTGATAACTGTAGCTTCATAAGGAGGAATAAAGTTACCCAAGATCTTCGAGGCACAGGTTGTTTTTACTCCACGGGTACAGATATTGTCCTTGATCGCCACCGGAATCCCCAACAAGGGAGAATTCGCACCTGAATCAGCCAGCCTTCTATCAGCCTGGCGTGCCTGATCCAAGGCTCCCTCCGCATCCACCGTTATAAACCCATGGATGAGGTGATCCACCTCCTCGATCCGATCAAGAACCGAGCTAACTAACTCTACTGATGAAATCTCCCTCTCCTGAAGCCTCTTTGAGGCCTCATGAAGAGAGAGCTGATATAGCTTTTTCCCTTCCGTCTTCACGCCCTGCTAACTCTTCACTTCATCGACAACTAAATAAACGCTCTCATATAGAGGCCAGATGACAAAAATTCTAAAAGAAAGACATTCGTATTTCTAAACCTCACAAGACTCTATTTCTTCCTTAAAAAGTAATAGAGGCAGGTCCTCTAATAAAATGTCATCTAAATAAATGAGAGCAAACTAATTAATTAAAGAAAAATAATCAAAGAAAAAGAGGGGGGAACTTAAACTACTAACCCCCTGTTACCCCCCTCTTAACTATTTCTCCTCTGCTTACTTTTTTTTCTACTCCACTGCCTCTCTCAAACCCTTGCCCGCCTTAAACTTAATAGCCTTTTTCGCGGGTATGTGCAACTCCTCCCCTGTCTGTGGATTTCTACCAACTCGGGCTTTGCGCTCAGTCACAGAATAGGTACCAAACCCAATCAAGGTAACTGCCTCTCCCTTTTGCAAAGCAGTTTTTATCCCATCTGTCAGAGCCCCCAATGCCTTTTCTGCGGCTGCCTTACTAATGCTTGCTTCAGTAGCCATCTTGTCTATCAAATCAGCCTTATTCACCTACTCATTCCCTCCTTTCTGTTTGAAGTACGATTTTTCAGTATAAATATACTAGCAGATCAGTATTGTCAAGCTTTTTTGTCAATCACCCCTGAAGTTTTTCTCTTTTTTTACCTGCCTAAGATCAGCCATCTTTTCGCTTTTATGCTTTAACATTATGTTTTATCAAGACAAATTGACCATAGCCAATTGATTTTATGTAAGGCCCTAAGTATAATAGATTCTGCTGGATTTGAAATCGGAAAAATTTCCCCTTCTGGTAGGCAGATATATATGGTATAATTAAAGCCAATAGTTCAATTTATCCAAACTCAAGGAGATCGTATGTCTCGGTACGCTGATAAGCTTTTCTGGGTTGTTATGGTTATCATTGTCTTGGTGATCGGCTTTCTCAGCTATGTTACCTTTTTCTATCAAACCTCATCTGTCCAATCAGGAGGAGCCAATAATCAGCAGCCGATCGACTCAAAACCACAGCCGCCGCTGGCCGCAAAGATTAAAAATCTCTATGTCTGTGCTGATGAGGCCACAATCAGATCCACGCCCACAGAAAGCGGCCAACCCATCCAGCCTGCCAAAAAGGGTGAGCGGATAGCAGTCATCGGAGAGGAAAGGGATTGGTTTAAAATAAAAATGACTGGAGAGAAAACCGGTTGGATTGAAAAGAAAAATGTCTGCGACCAGCCGCCAAAACCTACCAAAGAAGTAAAGCAGGAGGCAAAACAGGAGGCCAAAACCACGCCACCATCCCCTCCTCAGCCACCAGTAACAAAACCAGCAAACCCAACCCCACCCTTGACTCAGCCACCCATGCAGCAGGATTATCCTGCCGGAGCCCCAGACTCAGTCGAAAGCCTAATCGATGGCCTGCTTGAGCGAATCAATTCGCGGACCCAGATGCAGTTTGGGCAATCCCTTTTCAATGATTACACTATGCTCGACTCTGGCATGCGACTTGAGGTAAAAGCCACCAGTGCCTGGAAACTCCTCCCGCCAAACTATAAGACCCAGGTTCTTCAGGTTCTCAGCAACCAGTATACCCTAATTGCCTGCAATATAGCCAAAATCGTCAACTGTACACCCAATAATACCCCTTCAATCAGCATCATTGATTCGTCCGGCCATGAAATCGCTTACCAAAACCCCAGCGGCTCACAGATTCTGGAGTAAAGTTCTGGAGTAAAGGGCCAAAGTAAAGGGGAAAATTAAGGAGGATCAAATAAGGAAGATAATGAAATATTACACCGAATAAAGAAAAATGTGCTAAAACTATGCTTTTGCACTTTTTCTCCAAGGCCTTGATTTTACTGGATTTGCTATTAGAGGTAACTTTCAAGGATTTCAAGGCGATAAGAAATTTCTGCAAAAGTGTAGCTAAAAGATGATTTATGAAAAATATTCATTGACGGCGGGAGCATATCTGGTGAAGCCGATAAATATCAATATTCCAAACCATATCAATATTCCAAACCGGAAAATCCTACAGGAGGAGTACGAAAGCTGTCTCTCCCGGCGAGAGGGTGTCCTAGACGAACTTCAGCAAAGAATGAAAATGCTTCTAAGTTGCAGTTGCGTCCACTCAACTATAAAGACTAGGGTTAAGTCTTTTGAAAGTTATTACCATAAAATCCTAAGGAGGATGCGGGGCGGGGCAGAAGAGCAGAATCAGGATTTGCGCATCACCGATATTCTGGGTATGAGAATCATCTGCCCCTTCCTGGACGATCTTACCCTGGTGGAAAATCTAATCAGGAGAAATTTTCAGGTAGTTGAGGTAGAACGCAAAGGGGCTCATCATTCCTTTAAAGAGTTTGGGTATGAGTCAATTCACTTTCTCATTGAAATCCCAGATGATATTCTCTCTCGATTTGAAATCAGAGAAAATCTAGTCTGTGAGGTCCAGATCCGCACTATCTTGCAGGAAGCCTGGGCAGAGGTCGAACATGAGCTGATTTATAAAGGTGAGTTTACCCCCTTCGATGAGCCTCTTAAACGAAAACTAGCGGCTATAAATGCCAATCTAACTCTCTCAGATATTATTTTTCAAGAAATTCGTGACTATCAGCGGCAATTGCGCGATCAGTTGAAAAAACGAAGAGAAAGTTTTTTCAAAAAAACCCAGATTGACACCCTTCAAATCGGCTCTGAACATAAGAGGAAAATCGTATCCGAACTTGAGACTCAAACCAAGGGAGAAATCGGAAATTCTTACATCGGCCATCAGCAAGATAATATCGACAATCTATTATTGAAAGCCCTAAATGCTCATAACTCCAATCAGTTAGATCTAGCCATAGACATTTATACCTCTATTCTCAACCTTAAACCGCAAGCCTACATTCAGGCCATCATTTATATCCATCGCGGCATGGCCTATTTTGCCGCCTCCAATTACGAGCAGGCTGTGAACGATTTTTCAGCAGCTACACAACTTGACCAGAAAAACGACAAAGCCTTTTACTATCGAGCCCTGGTTCACAGCACTATGCAAAACTACCATAAGGCTTTGGAAGATTTCAACCAATGCCTCTCCCTTAATCCCTATCAGTATGATCCACTCTACAGCCGTGCCCAGGTCTATTTTCATCTTGGCGACTATCCCAAGGCCTTAGCTGATTGTGAACAGGCGCTCAATATTCACCCTGAGTCTGAGCAAGCCAAAAAATTTCGGGAGATGGTGATGGCCTATCTCCACATCTAACTGTCCACATCTAACCGGGTTCTATTGCCACCTGGTCCTTTCGCTAACAAAGCGCACAATTTTGGCGACCACAGAAGGGGGCCGCCCCTGCGATTGATTGGGTAATTGGATCTGCTCTCGCACTGGGCTAGAAAACCACTAAGAGCAGCGCAGCAGATCAATTACCCAATAAAGAGAAAAGTGGGATAGCCTTTGCGATAGCCTCTTAATTTAACGTGAGTTCGATATAACTATGGTGAAAAAGAATAAGTAAATCAAGCGTATAAATATTTTAGTACTCAAAAACCGTGAATATAAGGCTCTAATAAGAGTACAAATAGTTAATCACGTCTATAAATTGGAATGATAATACTATTTAATTTCCTAGAAGTCTCGGAAAAATAAAATGTTAATAGTTTCTTATAAGCTCCCTTATGTCGAACTCAGGTTAATTTAAGGCCGATAGCCTTTTAACCGATAGCCTCTTAAATTTCTGCACTTTTGCAAAAATTTCTTAACGCCTTGAAATCGTTGAAAATTACCTCTAATAGCAAATCCACTAAAATTCAAGGGCTTCAGAGAAAAAGTGCCAAATCATAGAAATTTAAGACAGCGTGTTTTGGGTTAAACTTCACTTGAAGCCATATTTTGATCAAACTTCGGCCACGATCTCTGATAACGCTCGATGAGCTCTTCCAGATTAATGGGTTTGTTATTCAAATATCTCCAAAAGGAGGTGAGAATAATATCTGACATATCATCGGCATGATATATCCCAAGCTGGTTAAAATATTGGGTAAGGGGTGAGTGGGTGCGCCACAATTCCCAACAGTTCTTAATTGAGGTGCCAAGACCGTAGTGAAACATACGCACAGAGCTTTCTTTTTCATTCCTGATCTCATCAATTGCCAGGGGGCCAAGCATATTGTTGAGCTCGGTAAAGCATTCGTCTAAGTTTTTTGGAATAGCCATGCCTTCTCCCTCCCTGCTTTCCATATAAACTCTTCGTGGTCTCCTGGTCAGAACCTATCCGCTAAGACTCACTCTCTACTCTATCTTTAAAATCTTTAAAAAACTCTATCTTTAAGAGCTTAAGAGAGCTTTCGTCGATTATATTCAGATAGGCTCTAAATTATGCCCTATCCCCGATTATATGCTCACTCTCTTTCTAAAAAGCCTGATTTCCCCTGTACTATTTTGCGCTATTGGCTACTTTTATCCTCCCGCTTTTATCTCCTTTTCCTTTTAATATTATCAGTATCCGATTAATATTATTCGGTTATCCGACCATAATAAATTATAACCTTTTGATCAGGATAAGCACCTTGCTTGTCCAGCTCAGGCGAACCGCTTGCGCTAGTTGGAGTAAGTTACAGATCTTTATGGTCAGGCACTTCCTACCTACTTTGTTGGTGAAGATGAGCCTGCCTTTTGACCTGCCCCAACAGCTTGCGCTCCAAGGGTTCTGGCGCTACTCTCTGCCCTGACTTCGGCTACCAGATCACTTATCTGCTCACTAGCCTCGGCAGCCATCTCCCTAACCTTCTCGCTGATGAGCATTCCTCCCTTGATTGCCGACTTGACTACAGGCCGAAGCAGATGTCCAACGAGTGGTAAAACAACAGGCGCTACTAAAGCTACACCTGCGCCAACTAATATAGCCGGCCCCCACCCTTTGGTCATCTTTTCCACAAGGGCCATGTATTTTCACCTCCTCCCCCCAAAGATTTTTAAGAGGCGATGTTAATTAATCTTTTTCTTTTCCTGCGGGAAAAATTCCTTACCTCCCTCACATCTTTCGTCTGGTCTCAGCATCTTTCGCCTTATCTCATCGCCCTATCTCAGAAGATATATCGACAACCTACGCCCTTTTCTCGTACCGTAAGTTTTCTTGATTTTTGTTATTTTAATCCCTTCTCTCTCAAAGTCAATACCAGAAGACAATAACGAATTTGCCCCTAGTATAAGGCTAACGTCCCTAGAATTAAGGACTTATCCCTTAGTTATCCACACCTTGTCCTGATCCGACAATCTGAATCCGCTCCCCGCCCTCGATCACCTCACCCACAATGGCCGATGGCAGAGGATAGCGGCTTTTGAGCTCATTCAAAAACCGCTCAGCCAAGGCTGCCGGAAGAGAAATTAGAAGCCCACCTCGAGGTTTGGACTTATCCCTTAGTTATCCACACCTTGTCCTGATCCGACAATCTGAATCCGCTCCCCGCCCTCGATCACCTCACCCACAATGGCTGATGGCAGAGGATAGCGGCTTTTGAGCTCATTCAAAAACCGCTCAGCCAAGGCTGCCGGAAGAGAAATTAGAAGCCCACCTGAGGTTTGGGGATCAGTGAGCAGGTCCTGAATCTCCTGAGCTATGGATTCAAAGCCAATCAGATAGTTTTGCACAAACTGCCGATTACGATAAGCTCCAGCCGGAATTAGCCCCAGCCGAGCATAATCAACCGCTCCTTCAAGGAAGGGAATTTGCTGAGCGTAGAGCCGAATAGTACAACCAGAGCCATTGACCATCTCCCGCATATGCCCAAGCAGACCAAAGCCGGTGATATCCGTACAGGCATGGACCTCATACCTCTCATCCTGCATAAGCTGAGCCGGAAGCTTATTCAGGCTGCTCATCGAGCGGATCATAGCCTGAACATGTTCAGGACTAGCCATTTCAGCCTTCAGGGCCGTGGCTATAATCCCTGTCCCGATAGGCTTAGTCAACACTAGTCTGTCTCCCGGCCTTGGAGTGTTATTTCGGATGATTTTCTGGGGATGAATGAGCCCAGCCACTGACAGGCCATATTTAATCTCCTCATCCTCAATGCTGTGGCCGCCAATTAAAGGAACCTCAGCTTCGGCTAAAGCCGCTGCTCCTCCCCGCAAGATATCTTCCAGGATCTCGATTCCAAGGCAGCGAATAGGAAAGGCCACGATGTTCAAAGCCGAAATTGGTGTGCCGCCCATAGCATAGACATCGCTTAGGGAGTTGGCCGCGGCTACTTGCCCAAAATCGTAAGGATCATCCACAATAGGGGTGAAAAAATCTACGGTCTGAATCAAGGCCATATCCTCGGAGAGCTGATATACCCCTGCATCCTCTGCCTGACCAAATCCGGCCAAAACCCGTGGATGTCCTGCCTGCTGCGGCAGACGGGCCAGCAGGGCCTGTAGGTCACCCGGACCTAGTTTAGAGGCTCAGCCAGCAGATTTGACGCCTTGTGTCAATTTAATTTTGTCCTTTCTGCTCATATCGCTCTTCTCGGCTCCTGTTTTTGCTGTTTTTGAGCGCTTTTTAAAATACTCCTGCTCCTCGCCGGATACTTCTCCTCACCCCATGATGATCCGCTCTGATCCTGTCACCGCATGATGATCCGCTCTGCTCCTGCGTAAATATTCATCTTGCCAGAGCGCAAAAATCCAATCAGAGTTATGCCTAATCTCCTGCTTAGACCTACTGCCAATGAGCTGGGAGCAGAGACCGAAACAATAATAGGAATGCGGCCGCGAGCTGCTTTTCGAATCAGGGTATAATTGGTCCGCCCGCTCAAGAACAAAATTTTATCCTCAAGCTCAACCCCGGCAAGTAGAGCCTGTCCGATAGCTTTATCCAAGGCATTATGCCTAGCCAGATCTTCAGAACAGAAAAGGAAATTGCCCTGCCGATCAAAGATACAGGCCGCATGGGCTGCTCCGGTAAGAGCAAAAAGAGCCTGCTTCTGCCTAGCCTGACTCTCAATGCCTTGCAAAGCCGACAAGGGAATTCGTACCCCAGAGTCGATCATACCCAAAGAGGAAGAAACCCGGCTGATGATCTCAGCCTCATCCCCTGATGGCTCTATCGGCGAGCACTCGGCAGAATCAACCCAGGAGGAAGGAGATTGAAACCCGCTGGCCACAGCACCAGATATGGAAATGGGCTCAAACCAAAGGCCGATTGTATTCCTCTGCGGATCAAATTCTTCCCACCGAAGCCCTCCATCCCTCCATGAAGAGGGCAAAAGCCCTTCGGTAAAGCAAAAGCCAAGGGCCAACTCCTTCTCCTGCCCAGGAGTGCGCATCAGGGTTGCATAAGCCGCACCGTTCACCCTAATCAGCAGGGGAGCTTCCCGAATGACTTCATCCCAGGCTGAGCTTCCCTCTCCATTCCCTATCCTGGTAACTTCAAAAGATGTATGATCACTCATATTATATAATCACTTAATTGAGGCAAATCATTGTGATCACTCAAATCATTGAGGCCCCTTCAACAGGAATATAATCTCTCATCTGTCTTTTCGGTCATTTCTCTCTCAAGTTGCCCCTTTGATCCGCGCCTGTCTCATTTTCTGATCCGGCCGCAGAGGAGCGGCGATCCTCACGGGCGATCTCACGCTTCCATCTCATAAGCTGAAACGTTCCGCCAGCCACAGCGACAAAGATGACCACCCCGGTAAAAAATAAAGACTTGCTGCTCAGATAAAGCTTGGCTAAAAGTAGGACGGCCAGAATCAAAAATACCCCTCCCATGAGGGCTAGAAAAATACACGAGAGCACCAACCCCAGCTTTCTCCTTCGCTGGCCGTGCAAAAGCCGCAATAAGATATCATAAGAGCCAAATACAAGTACCAGCCCCATGATATACAATCCAAAAGAATCAAACATAAGATCCGAACTCATCGCTCTTCACCCCTCGCCGACATCACCCTTAGCGCTATTTTCTGCTTACTTTTTGGCTGATTAGCAAATCGGCTTGCTGATTAGCGAATCGGCTTATTTTTATATCAACCCTATCATTATCCAGTACTTATCAGTACCATATCATTTCCAGCCCCCTTTGGCAAGCCGAGAGCAAACCCTGTGAGCATAGAAAATAAAGAAAATAACTAAACTTGAGATCGATATGGTTAAGTGGTTTCCTCGCCAAGTGCGTAACACAAGCGCGCAGCAGATCAATTAGGCTATCAATTGTAGGTGCGGATAAGCTAATTGTAGGGGTGGACCTTGTGTCAACCCCTATTGCGCACTTTATTAGCGAAAAAACCGCTATTCGGCTACGATAAAAGAGCCAGTATAGCCCATAGCCTCAAGCTCACGTAAGGTCTTGCGGGCTGAGGCGATGCGGCTAAATGGGCCAACCCAAACCCGATGAAGCAGTGCAGAATCCGGTCTCTGATAAACTACCTGCCGGATCGGATAGTATGGAGAAAGCTGCTGTTGGAGACGATCTGCATTGGCCTGATAGAGAAAAGCCCCAATTTGGATAAAGAAATCAGCCCTCTGCCTATCTTCCTGATCAGGCAGCCGAACCAACTCGATCCTTACTGGTGCTAGACCATCCTCAGCCATGCCCAGAGCACAAGCCGCACCATACGAGAGATCAAGAATTCTATCTTTAACAAAAGGCCCTCGGTCATTAATCTTGACTATGAGAGATTTCTGATTCTTCAGATTGGTTATCCGGGCATAACAACCTAAGGGGAGATAGCGGTGAGCCGCACTATTCTTATACATATCGTAGACTTCTCCATTGGCGGTCCTTCGGCCATGAAACTCAGCACCATACCAAGAAGCAATCCCCTCCTCCGTATAGTTGAGTGGAAAGTCAAGACTCTCTCGCGGTGTAGGCTTCGGAAGGCGGACCGATCTAGCTGCACAGGCCAGGCAGGTAATACAAACCAGAAAAATCAAACTATATCGCCAAAGAGGAGGAAAAAAAACCATAATTTATTATTTACCATTTTTCAGATTGGAGAATCAAGGCGAAAAAGCATAAAAAAACGGAGCGATTGCATGAGAAATTGGTTAGCCAATAATATCAAGATGTTAGTGTTTTTTGCCAAGGGCAAGAGCAGATCCCAATTAGGCGATCAATTGTATAGGGTAATTATTGTAGATAATTATCCAACAAATTGTATAAGCGGCCCTTTTTCCGATATAGGGGCCGTCCAAATTGTGCACTTTGTTAGCAAGAGGGCCAATGAGTAGATTTTCAGGCAATCGCCCTGGCACAAGATTTTCAGGCAATCGCCCTGGCATAAGATTTTTTCGAACAATCGCACCCTGGCATAAAAACTCATTTCACTACCGGACACTTTTTTATCGTCATGCCCGCGAAAGGGATAATCAAGGTCGCTATTATTTATTAGCTACCATTGAGAGACATAACCCTAATAAAAGCTAAACCCCTTTGAGGGTTTATGGTTGTTCTGATATAGGGTTTATGGTGTCTGATATATAAGAGCGATCAAGGTATAATTGGAGCGATCCTCTGGATTCCAGCCCACGCGAGAATGACATGAAATGCCTGCACTTTCAGGCATATACAAACGCCCACGCGAGAATGACATTAAATGCTTGCACCTAGAAGTGTGCATATACAAAACCGGAAGATAAAATTTGTCCGGTAGCAAGAAACTCATTTGGGAGAGAAGGGTCCCCGGCTCGTCCTTTGCCGGGGACCCTTGGACCGGCATGTCGCCTTGCCGGTATGGGGTGAAGAGGGTTCGGTAATTTTTCTATCCCGGACCACAACAGAAAAAATTTTCTCTTCCTCAGCCTCAAAGTTCTGAGGTCAGAAAGAGTTTACATCATTGCTGGGATTAGGATAGCAGGACCTTACCCTGGCCCTGCTAAAGATAAATAATGCACTCTAATTTTATACGGCCTTAACAGGCAGGGCATTGCCTCGTGGGCTATGCTCCTGATTCCCCCTTTAGGCCATACGGCCTTAACATGCAGGGTATTGCCTGGGGCAAAAATAAAATTTTCATCCTTAAATTGTATAACATGTTGTTTCTTATAAAGAAAGAATTAATATATTATTGTATAATTAAGTCAATATATTCTTGCCCACAAAACACATAGAGGGCCAGTATCTTAAGACCAGAACGTCTCGACGTCTTCTTCCAATCCACAGATCAGCTCAATAGTTTCCTTTTTGGCAGCCATGTTTTTCAAAGCCGCGCAGTATTGACGAAGCAAACTTATAGCCTTGTCTGCCTCTGATTTATAAGAGAGAGGAATGACCTTCCTAGATATCGCTTGAGACAGTTTCTGCCGCAGGCTAAAACCTGGCTTCTCCCTCATATTTTCAAGGGCGGAAACTATCCTGGCTGGCTTCATATTATCCTCTTCTTTCGATCTTTTCATCTCCCACACCAGCCTGATCATTGACAGGACATCTTCCAGCACCTCACGGTCGTCTCTAAAGTATTTGCGGGCCGTGTCTACGATTGTATCGAGACGCTCTTTTTCCTCCCTTTTGCCCAGAATACAGAGCAGATAATACATCTGATCAAGGTCCTTTTCCTCAACCGTAGTCCGAAAATCAAGGAGGGCCGCGGCACGCAACAAGTTCTGAATCTTGACACTAGTGCGGTCACTGACAAGGTAATTTGGCTGCTCCGGATCCGAGGCTCTAACTTCTTCCATATATCTTCTTACAATGTAATTTTTGAGAAAAATAATATAGTCAGGAATCTCAATGCGCTGGCTCTTGACCACCTCTTTCAGAGCGCACAGCTCACTCAGTTTGATCTTTTCCTTCGGATCAACTACCTGACCCTGATTGGCCTGGAAAACATGATCAATCAGTACCTGAAGATATAGATTCTTATTCTCCGGTATATAACTCTTGTATAAAAAGCGGTCTAAAACCGCCTCCAGCACCTCAGTAGCCCGAACATAATTAGCTGTGGCGATCACCGTGTTTAGCGGTGAGATGATTTGATTTTCACCATTCGTGAACCTTCTTTCGTTCAGCAGCGAGAGCAAAGAGCGAAGCAGCATATCACTAGCATCGAAAACCTCATCCAGAAAGGCAAAATCCGCCAGCACAATGGAACCATCGACATTGTGAACCAGCTTTCCACGCTCCTTGAGCTGGATAAGATCATAGGCTCCGAACAGATTGTCGGGCATGGTATCTTTGGTAAGCTGCTTCTCAAATATAGTTACCCGATCAAAGCAATTGAAGATCTGCCTTGCTTGAAGACTCTTGGCTGTACCGGTCCGGCTGAAGAGAAGCTGATGCTCTTCGGTGAGAAGGGCGTAGAATGACTGCTGAATGATTTCTCGCCGGCCAACAATCTGATGGCTGACAAACTCAATCAGCGTATTGATCTTTTTAGCCGTCTCAAAAATGACCTCCAGAGGCTCCTCCTCTGGAGGAGTATAAGCCACTGCCTTAAGTTCAGTTCTCATCTTTCACCAACCTAACTTGATTCCCTTGCACCCAGATATTAATTCCCTTACACCCAAATATTACACCTCGACTTCTATTTTTATTTTACCATATACCTTGCAATATTAATGCCATATAAGGCTTGCGGCTAGTTAAAAATTTCTCGCTCTTCATCCTAATTTGCCTGAAATAGTCAGATTGCCTGAAATAGTCAGATTTATCAATCTGATAGCAAGTACCATGCTGGCAGGGTACACAGAAAGTCTCTAAGTCTGCAAAAATAAATCAATGTCTGCGAAGATAAATCGATTCGCATTTTTGCCATAAAAGGATAACCGCAAAGAAAGCAAATAATGTCTCATCCAAGAATTAATAAGAGGAAAGGATAATTATTGCATTTTTGCCTATCAATTGCCAAAATGCAAAATCAAACTTTTTAATGAAATTATTACTCCTAATTCACTAAAAATAATCATTGAATTGATATAAATTAAACTCTTTTGTTTTCTTTAGTAGCCGATTATCCAATGAAAAGCCGATGTTATTCCAGTAAAGCCAATTTGTTGATTATTTTGTAAGAGTTAAAAACTATGGAAAATAAAATTATGCAGACCTGCTTGAAAATGAGTGTAAGAATCTGTCTTATATCTGCCCTCTTAAAAAAAACTCTTATCCTCATGGCCGCGGCAGCGGCACTAATCAGTCTGCTCCTGCCGCAAAATAGCCTAGTTTCAGCCGCTCCCCTAAGCGGTCGAAGAAAAATGCCTCTGAGCCTTCAAGGGAAAATGCCTCTGAGCCTTCAAGCCGCTGCTCCCCTGAGCGATCGAAGGAAGCTTCAGCTCAGAGAAAAATCAAGACCGATTGGGCAAGGAAAAGCCTCCCCCTACCCTGACCATAACCCGGCCCTGGCCCTGGATAATCAGGGGAATATGTACCTAGTCTGGGAGCGGGGCAATGAGCTTTGGTGGGCGGCCAATCGAGATGGCAATTGGATCATCTGCCAGAAGATGCCAGGGCAAGGAGGAACCCGGCCTGTTTTGATCTATGACCAGAATCTGAGCCTAGAGAAGGGCGCGTCTTCGCCAGATCAAACCATCTCTGAGGATGATGAGGATGATGATATAAACCGCAAGCCTTACGGCACTCTTTTTTGTGTCTGGGAAACCTTGACCTATCCCAAAAGGCTTATGGGTTCAATAGGCTCGATCAGCGAAAGTGGAGGGGTTTCCTGGAGCAAGCCTCTTCAGCTCACCAAAGATGACTATCATGATTATCGAGCGGCGCTGGTTGCTGACAATGCTCACCATCCCCTGATGCTCTGGCTCCAGCGGGCATCTCTTGACGACGATGCCGATCTATATTATCAGAATATTACCCTTAAACCTATCGGCTGGGATCAGCAGCAGCGGCCGATTGGCTCGGATCAGACCGGGCTGTTGCCCGATGCGGCTCCTCAGGTGGCGCATCAGGAGGCTGTGGCTAACCAATCGCCTTGGGTAGGTCAGGGGGGAGGGCTACCTGAAGATCCGATTGAGGTGGTTGATCCCACCTCTCCGCAGGTTACCGCTGGCTGTGTGGAAATAATCTTAGCCAAGTTAACCCTTGAGTTTCCCACGCTGATCCCTATTTTCGGAAGAGGTATCGGGGTTGAATTGGCCAACTTTAGCTGTGCCAATTCAGGCTTTCGGCCAGTGCAAAACCCCTCTTTTTGGACTCCGCTAGTCCTGGATGAGCTGGCGCTTGACCTTGAGCTCGGCTCTCACCTGGAAGTCGGCTTATCTCTTTTCTCCTCCGGCCAGGCAGCGATCCACAAAAACCCTCCTGCGGATCACTCACCAGTCGAACAAACCATAGCCACCTATGGAGGAGCCACCGACTTTACCTACCTCTCTCACCCCATCCCCCTGTCTATCGCTGGAGCCTGGCTTGGGGCCTTCAGGATAGGCCAAGCTTTGGCCGCAGGCGCTTCGGTCTCCTTGATCAAAAGGCCCAATAACCCTCAACGTCCCCAGGAACTTTTGATCTATCTTATTCTCGAGGCTGGTCCTGAGGCGGTATTAAACCATTTTTTCGGGGAAAGGATTGAGGGAGTAGCTACTGCCGAAATCGCGGCTGAGCTCTACCTCAGCCTCTCATCTGGGCCGCCGATTATTACTCAGGCTCGGGCGATCCATGTAACCGGAGCGCTCCGAGCTGGCGGTGAGTGGAGCGCTCTGGTAGGCAGATACCACAAAGACTATAGCTTGAGCGAATCGAGCAGGAGCATTGATCCTAACTCCTTTCCGGCATTTAAAAAATGGTTTGATCCAAACTCTGCTCAAGATCCTAACTCTGTCCAAAAAGCTTTTCGCTTCTCTGCGGCCAAGCCCATAAGCGTGAGCTCAAAGAAAGATAAGCTCATCAAGACAATCTCCTCTCTCACAGGAGAGGGAGATGCCCCGGTATCTGAAATGATCGAATGGGTCAAAGAGCCTCTCATCGGCACAGGCTCAAGGGCAGAAGGAAAGACGGTCCTGGCTGACATCTCAGATGATATCTATAATGATGGGCCGCCTTCGGTGGCCAAATGCCAATCATCAGGAGAAATTATTGTCGTCTGGACCAAGGCCCTTGCTGCCTCAAGGCTTGGCACCAAGCTCTATGCGGCCACCTATACTGAGGCCGAGGATAAGTGGAGCAGCCCGACCGAGATTACCCCCCAGGTCAGCTTTAACCACGATCCATCTGTAGTGTTTGATTCTTATGGAAACCCGATGGTTGTCTGGGCGAGGGCATCGAATGAGGGGCTTTCCTATGAGGAAAGCTCAATTGAGAAAATCCTCGATGCGCTTGGGCAGACAGACCTTTTCTATTCGCGGCGAATAGGGGGAGAGTGGACAGCACCTGCTCCCTTGGCTACACTCCCCGGCACTGATGGGCAGGTGAGCCTTGCTGCTGGCCCTTGCGGGGAAATAGCAGCGGTGTGGATCAATCAGACGGGCAAAGAGTTTCTCCTCTATGGCTCGCTTTGGACCGAGGCCTCAAAGCAGTGGAGCAAGCCGCGATCTATTTCCAGGGCTATTGTGGCCGAGCATCCCCTGGTTATCTACCAAGCCAAAAAGCCTTTCGTGATTTGGGCTCAGGATAGCGATGGACGGCTTGAGACCTCAAATGATTGGAGGCTGTATTTTTCCACCTTGGATGGCCCAACCTGGCACTGCCAGAGGCTTTCGCTTCCTGATGAGCAAAAAAGAAGAAGAAAAAGGCGCCTTTCTCTTTATCTCGGTGAGAGGTGATTGATTTGCTCACTAACTTCTTTCTCCGCTCCGATGATGTGGCTTAATATTCGGTGTAATTCTTTAATTTCAAATGGCTTTATGATTATATCCCGAAAGCCGTACTTTCTATAGTCTGCCATGATGGGATCATGTGAATAGCCGCTGGTAACAATCGCTTTCACCTGTGGATCAAGCTTTAGGAGCTCCTGAACCGTATCCTTTCCCCCCATTCCTCCCGGGATGGTCAGATCCAGGATAACCACATCAAAGGGCTCTCTCTTCTCTTGGGCTCTCTTGTAGAGGTCGATCGCTTCAGACCCTTCACCGACACAATAGACCTCATAGCCAAGATAGGTCAGTGTCTCACCAACCATATCTCTGACGCTTCGCTGATCGTCCATGAATAAAATCCTACCCCGACCCGAGTAAGGGATATCCTCTGCCAGCTCCTTCACGGCAAAGATCTCTCTCTCTGAAGCCGGAAGGTAAACAGAGAAAATACTTCCAACTCCCAGCTCTGATTTTACGGTAATACATCCTGTATGTTTTTTGACAATAGAATAGGTAATGGCCAAACCTAACCCACTTCCAGTCTGTTTGGTAGTAAAATAGGGATCGAATATCTTCTGGAGATTCCCTTCCGGTATACCAACCCCATTATCCTTGATTGAAATCTTTATATACCGGCCATCTTTCAAGGGTAAATTATCTTCTGCATTCACCACCACGTTTTCTGCGCAAATGTCGATCAGCCCGCCATCGGGCATTGACTGGTCAGCATTAATGATCAGGTTACTGATTACCTGCCTGATCTGCCCCTCATCGATTTCCCCCCACCACAGATCATCAGGCAGAGAGAGCCGGCATCCTGTCTTAGAACCGCTCAGGACAAAGGCTGCCGTCTCCTTTATCAGCTTTGATAAAGAGGTGGCTTTTCTCCTTGGCTCTCCCCCCTTGGAGAAGGTTAAAAGCTGCTGGGTCAAGCTCTTGGCCTGATGGCAGGCTCTTTCAGCCTCCTCCAAAACCCTGAGGGCACTCTTTCCCGATCGGGCGTAGAGCTTTCCCAAAGAGATATTTCCCAAAATCGTGGTCATCAGGTTATTAAAATCATGAGCAATTCCACCGGCCAAAATACCGATAGATTCAAGTTTCTGGGTTCTCTGTAATTCTTCTTCTCTCTTCTTGCGGTCGGATATGTCCTTGAAACTTTCCACCATGCCGATCAGATGGCCACTTGGCCTACGCAAAGGAGTAGCGGTCAAAATGACGGGAAACCTACGGCCATCGGCCCGGATCAGCTCAAGCTCATATTCAAACCGTTCCTCATCGCCGAGGATATGAGATAGGGGGCAGTCAGCCGTGTTGCAAAGAGAGTGGCGGAATACCTCATGGCATGCTTTTCCGACCACCTCATCCCTGCTCATGCCAAGCATATTGCAAAAGGTGTCATTGACCCGAAGGAGCCTTAACTCCTTATCGATCACACACATTCCATCGCCACTGGCGTTGAAGATCAGATCAAGTTCGCTGTAAGCAACTGTAGCTGCCTCCTCTGCTTGCTTGCGCTCGGTGATTTCATGCTGAAGTTGTTTGTTGACTTCCTGTAATTGGAAGGTGCGCTTTCTTACCAGATCCTCAAGATGATCACGGTATTTGGCTAATTCCATCTCAGCTCGCTTTCGCTTAGCAATAATCGCTCGGGCCAGAAAACTGAAGGCCATAAAAAGAAAGATGACCATCGAGCGCATCCAAATTTCATGAGAGCTTAGGGTAAATAAATTTAAATTCTTACCCATACTGCCCTCATGAAGGATAAAGGTATGAAGTGCAGCTTCAAGAATCCAATATAAAACTGAAAGACCAACTCCCATCAACAGGATATGATCATCCACCTTGATCTGAATCTTGGCTGGATTCTTATTCTTTACCCTTTTTGCCCACAGAAGGGGAGATAAGGATATTCTATCCATATTTTCAAGACATCCCCTTTTTATCAGCGCCAAATCAGCGCAAACAATAGAAAGCAGCGGCAAATTATGATTATATTACATTAAAATTAGTAGATGTTATAAACTATTTATAATATCTCACATTTTATTATACATCAAAAAGTTTATATTGTCACATATTTTTTTCAGACCCTCCCCATCTTTGTGGAGGCAAACTAAAGAGCCTCACCCTCCCCTCGTCCCCGGAACCATACTAAATTTTTATCGCCCTGTGTATAAGTGGTTCTTTAGCTAATAAAATACGTAAGCTCTGGGCGGATACAAGGTCCCTACAATTGATAGCGGTAATTGATCCGCTGCCCACTTGTGTTACGAACTTAGCGAAAAGACCAATAAGTTAAACTGGTCGCCCTGTTTGTCGGTTAAACCGGCAGATGCAGCCTTCTGATGAGCTCAATTCTTTCCTCTAGGCTAAGCTTTTTTTTCGGCTTAGGACTGGAAGACCAAGTTGTAGCTGCTAGCTCCGATTCCCTGTACTCTGCCGGGGGAACAACCCGCTTGCCAAGCCCAGCCCGATAGCCAGGAGTATTGTTGAACTCTTCGGCAATCAGAAAGATATTGACTGTGAGATCACTGACCCCGCCGTGAAATCTGCTGTGGGCCTGATTGACGTAATCGGCCACAGCCTTTTCATACTCGGTGTTGTCAGGGTTATAGTAAGAGATAAGCCAGCAAAACCCTCGAAACTCAAAGTGTGGGGTCAGATAGGGCAGCCCTTCAAAATAGCTCTGAGTTCCGTCAGTATTAAAAAGCGACATATAGGTAAGGGTAGCCATAGGATTGGCAATGATGTTCTGAAAGGTGTGGGTCTCGGTAAAACCAAGCTCTTTGACCGGATCGCGGTCATTGATCGGCCGACCGGTATAAAGCTCAAGGGTAGCAAAACGGGTTCTATCCCAGAGCCACTTTTCACGGTAAAGCTGCTGTTCGAGCTTAAAAAGGTCAAGGGGAATATTCCCTCTGTTATAAACCTTATCAAGTTCATCGCTCACCATCTTAATGTTCTCAGGTTTGGGAAGTATGGTGAACCCTTTAGCTGTGGTATTGAGATGAAAATCGCTGTCACCTCGGCCCCCAAACTTTTTCCCATAGGTTGAAATCATCGGATGATGATGACCACCGTTTGGAATGTTCAGCTCTGAGGTTTTCCCCTCAACAAAGGCAATGAGCTGATCAAAGTACCAAATTTTCTCGCTCAACCACCAGTCATGGAAATCATCGTCAAATTCCCTGACAGGATATTTGCCCCAGACCCCGTCAAAGCGAGCCATAACGATTCTGCGCTCATTGACTAGATCTGTCCGTATGTTTTTCGGGACAAAGTATTTATTGCCCTGCTCATCGGTTTTCCAATCAACCCCTGATCCATCAAATACTTCATCACTGCCTACCCTCTTCTGTTTGGCTAAAAACGACCAACTCCCCATACCCATAAATCCAAGCCCGACTGAAGAAAGCCCTATGGCCTTCAAAAAAGAGCGCCGCCTGATTCCCTGCTGCTCAACCAAATTTTCCCGGCGACCGATCATGCTCCATCCCCCCTTCTCATTTTTCTCCTTTTGCTCTCTACGGCTTAATTTGCCTCAAGCTTAATTTGCCTCAATGCGACTTTTATCCTCTTATTTATGCCCCACAGTTACCATTTCGGGGTTAGACTAAAATTTCCCTGCAAAAGAAGAGCGCTTTTGGTAAAATCTTGCTACCGGACACATTTTATCTTTCGGTTTTGTATACGCACTGAAAGTGCAGGCATTTCATGTCATGCTCGCGTAGGCGGAAATCCAGAGGGTTGCTGCAATTATACATGGATTATCACTTTCGCGGGCATGACGATAAAAAAGTGTCGGTAGTGAAGGTAAAATAGGATAGAATAGATAAGCAGATAAAGATAAACGTAGCTTCAAGGCATATTTTAAGCATATTAAGGATAAAAGTATAAGATGAAAGGGCGAATAAATCTTGGTATCAGCGCTTGCCTTCTGGGAGAGAATGTCCGCTATGACGGAGGGCATAAATTAAATCATTACTTAAAGGATATCCTCGGGCAGTTTGTCAACTGGATTCCGGTCTGCCCGGAGGTTGAATGCGGCCTTGGGGTTCCCAGAGAGGCGATGCGGCTTTGGGGAGATCCTCACTCACCTCGACTTGTAACCATAAGGACAGGGATCGATTACACAGAGCGAATGCTTGAGTGGGCGGAGAGAAAACTCGATCAGCTTGAGGAGCTAGATCTTTGCGGCTTTGTATTCAAGAGTAAATCGCCAAGCTCTGGAATGCAGGGGGTTAAAATCTACGGCGGGCCAAAAGGAGTGATAAAAAAGGGAGTAGGGCTATTTGCCAGGCAATTTATGGCCAGATTTCCCCTAATTCCTGTTGAGGATGAGGGCAGACTAAATGACCCAGGATTGAGGGAAAATTTCATTGAGCGGGTCTTTGTGTTCAAGCGGTGGAAAGACCTAATCAGGGATAATTTCACGATCGAGGGATTAGTCTCCTTTCACACCGATCATAAATTACTGATCATGTCGCATAGTGTCAAGCAGCTGAACGAGCTTGGCAAGATTGTGGCCCAGGCTGGGAGGAGCGGTGATCTTCAACAAGTCTTCAACCACTACTTTACGACACTCATGAGTGCTCTTAAGCTGCGAGCCACGATCAAAAAGAATGTCAATGTTCTCCAGCATATCATGGGTTATTTCAAAAAGAAGCTCTCGGCTGATGAAAAGCAGGAGCTCCTTGAGGTGATTGAAAACTACCGAAATGGCCTGCTGCCTCTAATTGTACCGATTGTCCTCTTAAAGCATTATGTAAGGAAATTTAATGAACCATACCTGAGGCGCCAATATTATCTTGATCCGCACCCCATAGAGCTCATGTTACGAAATCATGTGTAGAGTATAAGAGCCAAAAGCCTTAAAATCCACCCTCTGCTTTTTATTGGTCTTTTCGCTAATAAAGTGCGCAAGCTTAGGCGCGCAAGGTCCGCATGTTACACATGTTACAATTGATAGTGTAATTGATCGGCTGCGCACTTGTGTTACGCACTTAGCGAAAAAACCATTTATAATCTCTCTGCTTATAATTTATAGGCTTATAAATAATCTAATCTATAGCCGAAGGTATAGACTGGCCAGCAAAACCGCGGTCATGAGAAAGAAAAATATTCCCGTAAGGAGCTTCGTTGTCGCCAGGTGCCGGTCCATAATTCCAGCCAATTGTTTGGAAGATATCCCCTTGTAGGTAATCAAGAACACAACCACCAGAGGTAAGACAAAGGCGAGGTTATAGAGAATCAGATACATGGTGGCGTGCAGTTTTAGGCTTGGAATGCCGGTAACGGCGATAATGGTTGGCAAATATACCTGTCCGGTGCAGGCCAGCTCGAGCAGGGAAATGGTAACTCCCATGAAGAAGGCAGCCGTAGCCATCCCTTTGACACTGGTTTTCTCCTTGATCACCTTATGGATTAGTATCTTGAGACGCTTTGGCAACTGGAGCGACATTTCTCTTGTTTTTCCCTGCCTGGCCTTGAAGAAATCCCGGATGCTCAGAATGCCGAAAATAAAGGTAACCAAAGCCATAGTCAGGAAAACCACAAACCGCACACTTCTCACTTGACCGATTTGCTTCAAAAACTGGAGCATACCCAGGCCAATAAGCAGGTAAGTCAGGAACACGGCCAGGGTAAATGAGCTTCCCACCCAAAGCAGCTCTCTATCCTTCTTGCCGACAAAGGCCAACCAGGAAATCAAAAAGATGATCGTAGCAAAGGCACAAGGGTTAATCCCATCCAGAAGGCCACTGCCGAGAATAGCCAAGAGACCAAGTTTTTGAAACCGGTCAGCAATTTTCTGATACGTCTTTGAGGAGGCCTGCCGGACATTGATCTTTTCCCACAGACAGGAGCTGCCCGCGGACTGGTATTTCTTGACCAGCAATTCCATGTTGCCGAAGGTGAGCATGTTCTTAGCCAAAAAATCCTGACCGATAATGACCATAGGAGCTAAAAGGGCCTGGTCCTCTGGAATGCCAAGCTCTTCAGCCAAAGCCTCCTGGATCAGGATGTTTTCAGGCCGGGAAACATCGAATTGCTTCACCTGGAGATTAGGGTATCTGCTTTTCAAAAGTCTCAGGCTGGCCTGGGTTCGATCGCACTTCTGACAGCCTGGTTTGGTAAATAAGGCTAGATATACAGTAGGGGAAGAGGTCTGAGAGGTAGGAGATGAAACTGGGCTAGGAGAGGAGTCAGAGGCTGTCTGCTCAAAATCCGGCAGGGGACAGCCTCCCCGGGCAGCGTAAAGCCTGATATACTCTTCAAGATGCTGCTCAATCTCCTGCCGGCCATCCAGGATCTTGTCTCCGATAACAAAAACTGGGGACTCATGGGTTTGGCGATGATACTTTTTTTCCACCTGAAGCAGGAGCTGATAATTCTTTAGGTCATCGATATTGAAATAGTGAATTTTGACCTGGGGATAGCGGGCCTGAATACCGGGGAGAAAGTGCTCTTTGAGCTCCTGACAAACCTCACAGCCTTCAGCACCAAAGAGGGCGATAGAGATATCGCCGTTCTGCATCTGGCCCTGTTTTTCCTGAGCGAAAGCCTGGCCCTCAACAAACCAGAAAAAGGGGGAAAAGGCAAGCAGGAAGGCTATCAAACAAAGGTAAGAAAGGCAAAAGGCGAAATTTTGCCGACTCTTGTCCATACAATCACCTCATGTTATCCACTTGATTAAGATAAACGTTAAGCTCAAACCCTGATTAGCTAATTCAAAATTTGAGCAAACAGATCATAGTTTGTCGCCCGGACGATTCTGGCCGCGTAGATCTGTCCGCCAATGCAGGGAATATCCGACGATGGCAAAATATATACCGCTCCATCTATATCCGGAGCATGGCCAAAGGTCCGGCCAATGGAATTTTCTCCTGCCCTTCCAGCAAAATCAATGATTACCTCTTGCACAGATCCTATGAGCTGGCGATTCTTGTCGGCAGAAATTTCAGCCTGAAGACGCAAGATCTCATTTTGTCGCTGCTCTTTAATCTTTGGGGAAATTTGCCCCGGCATTCTAGCCGCTTGGGTCCCTTCCTGGGGAGAGAAGGCAAAAACTCCCAGGTGATCAAATTGGGCAGCGGCGATAAAATCGCCAAGCTCCTCAAACTGCTTTCGCCCCTCACCGGGAAATCCCACCATCACCGAGGTTCTCAAGACCGCGCCAGGGAGAGTCTGCCTGATTAGCTCAATGGTGCTCTCAATGCTGGCTCGACTGCTCCTTCGGTTCATGGCTTTTAGAATATTATCATTGATGTGCTGAATAGGGATATCGAGGTAGTTGCAGATCTTAGGCTCTTCAGCCATGCATTCCAGAAGCTGCCGACTGATGGAATCAGGATAGGCATATAGCAGTCTGATCCAGTGAAGGCCATCGATTTTGGCCAGTCTTCTGAGCAGTGGGACCAGTTTGTCTTGATCTGAGGGAAGGTCCTGGCCATAGGCGGTGGTATCCTGAGCAATGAGGTTTATTTCCCGTACCCCCTGCTGAACTAGGGAAAGGCTCTCGGCCACGATGGAGTCTGCCGGACGGCTCCTAAGCTTTCCCCTCAGTCGGGGGATGAGGCAGTAGGAGCAGCAATTATTGCACCCTTCGGCTATCTTGACATAGGCAACATGGGGAAGAGTCGCCCGGATCCTGGGCATATGTTCGGTATAGAGAAAGTCAGGCTCATTGATCCACACCAGCTGATCCGGTTTTTCAGTCAGATATTGCCGGCAAATCCAACCGATGCGGGCAACCATGCCAGTGCCGATTAAAAGGTCGATTTCTGGAATCTGCCGACGAAGCTCTGCCCCAAACTCCTGGGCAAGACATCCCATGACCACAAGATACCTAAGAGAGCCTGCCTCTTTCCTCTCGGCTACCTCCAGAATGGTTTCAATGGACTCCTGTTTGGCTCCCTCAATAAAACTACAGGTATTGACTACCAAAATATCGGCTTCATGCTCATCAAAGGTAACTGTGAAACCAGCCTGCTGAAGCTGGCCAAGAGCAATTTCGGAATCAACTAGATTCTTTGGACACCCAAGGCTAATTAAAGCTACCTTTAGGGAGTTATTAGATTTCAAGGCAAAATCTCCCTGCTCTGAGTGATCTTTTATGCCAAGTGATCTTTTATAAAGATATAAAGAAATATATAAAGATCGCACTTGAAGATGATTTAAAATTACGGCTTATTATATCATAAATCTTTATAGAATCAAACACCTTGCCTAATGAAAAAGGGAAAAAAAAAGAGAGCGGCGGGGGAAGAGAAGCCCGGCTTCTCTCTTTGAGAGTTGATTTATCCTGTAAGGATTAATTTATCATAGGCAAGCACGCCAGCGGCAGGGGCAAGCACGCAGGCGGCAAATACGCCAGGGGCAAGCACGCCGGCAGGAAGCTGGCGTGCTTAGCGGATCTTGCGATCTTTCAGCCCTCCTTCCAGCTCACCACCCTTAAGGGATCTCCGGCCTCGTTGATAACCTTTTTGACCACATCGGCTGACCATTGAATATCAGAATTTCCTCTGATTTCAAAGTGGTTTGGAGTTAAAACCGCTCCGGTAACCTGCATGCCGCTGACTCCGCCACCGGTCTGTATAAGGTTATTGCCAAGGACAATGACCAATCCGAACCAGTGAAGCAGCCCTGAAATGTGAAGATCACCAGTAACCACCAGTATACCGTAGCCGCTTTTGTTGCCGGCGATGGTCTGATTGCCATTGATATAGACTACCTTAAAATCTGTCGGAGAGCCGATATTGACGGTAGTGCCGGTGGGAATGCTGGTCATGTCTGGAATATTCTTGTAAAAATCAGCCATAGCTGCCAGATCAAGCCGATCAACCTCATAGTCCACCTTTTTGGGGGCAGTGGTAAAAAGCTGGGTTAGGTCCACCTTCAAGGGATTGGTCGAGCTGACATATGGGTTTGGGGTAACAATGCAGGGAACACTGCCATCGTTCGATGGATCACCATCATCTGCCCAGGCAGGGGAGACAGAATCTCCTCGGATCGAGTTCGGATTACCCTTCATCTCTCCTGAGCCGCAATAGACCGGCGATTTGATATCGCTGGCTGAAAAAATGCGTTTTAATTCAGCCACGATTCGCCGCTTGGCAGTCAGGGATGGATCCTGGCCCTCTGAGGTTATAGTGTAAATACGACTGGCAGAATTATAAGTAGTATAATATCTATACTTGAACAAGCTGGCCCAGGGGGATGATATCCAATTGGGATCGCCATCTTGATCTAGTATGGCTGTGCCGGATTTGATCCTAGCCATCCCTTCGGCCACTCCTGCCTCGCAGTCATAAAAAGCCCGAACGCTTTGCTGATAGTTCTGGCTGATCTTGCGTTCCGTAGCTGCATTGATCAAAGAGGCTGCTCCGATAGCAAATAGAGCCGCCATCACGCACAGGACAATCACCATGGCTATCCCGCTGGTATCCCGAGAAAGCTGAAGCTGAAAAAATCGAAGGATTCTCTTCGATAACGGCTTATTTCCAGACATGGGCCTAATCCCTCCTTTGAAATTTCAGCCTCTCGCCTATGGGCTGTTGCATAATTCTGTCGCTCTTATTTATTAGCTACCATTGAGAGACATAACCCTAATAAGAGCTAAGCCCCTTCAAGGGTTTATGGTTGTTCTGATATAGGGTTTATGGTGTCTGATATATAAGAGCGAATTCTGTTGTATAATTATAGCTGTTGTATAATTCTGTTGTATAATTGATGATTTTAAATTGATGATTGATAAATTTCAGCCTCTCGCCTATGGGCTGTTGTCAACCACAACCTCGACCGATGATGCCTCACTAGAGCAATTATCGCTGTCCAGGACCTTGACAGCTATGGTATAGGTGCCGTCAGCCAGGGTTGCAGTATCCCAACTATAGCTCCAGTTAGTGCCAGAAACAGTTGCCGGCACCCAGGGACCAGCATTGATCCTCAACCTTACCCAGGCCAGAGGCCGCGAGGAATTTGCCCATCCGCTGACGGTAACTACCCCGGCAACCGTATCACCAGATGATGGGCTCCCTATGGCCACTGTAGGAGGATTCGGACAGCTTGTCGTGCTGATCAGATCGCTGATATGGCCGCATAGGTCTATGGCCTTGATGCCAAAGTTACTATATCCAAGGGGATTGTCTATGGTTTGGCTACTTTGGCCTGCCGGCGTAGAGCTCAGCAAAACCTCAGTCCCGTCAACTAGGGCATATAATAGATATCTGACCACGTCGTTATCTCCCCAGCCTTCGGAAGGATCATCGATCGATACTGTCCAGTTAAAGGTTACGGTACCGCCTACGGCCGCGGCTGTAAAACCGGTCGGGCCAGCAGGAGCACGGCTATCAGCTACTGTAGCTGAAGCTTCATTTGAGCTAGCGCTTTCATAGCGAATATCATAGGCCTTGACCACATAATAGTAGGTGTTACAGGGCAGATTATTATCCTCATAGGTGTAGCTCTGGATAGCTCCGACATTGACGTTAGCATCGCTGAATATCAGAGTATAAGGCCCACCTGAGCTACTGCCGCGGTAGATATGGTAGGCCACCACATCGCATTCAGGACGGTTTCCAATCCAAGTGAGGATGATCGAATGGCCACTGCTGCCAGCGGCGTCATTGACTGTGGCCGTCAGATTTTGCGGTGCAGTTGGAGGGCTAGTATCACTGATGGTCTGCTCAGGACTATAGGCACTTAGACCTCCAGCGTTGACCGCAGCCACGCTGACGTAGTAGGTGTTAGTAACATAATTGGCATCTCTTAGAATCTCGCTGATATTGAGCGTGCAGCTTGTGGTGTTGCCCGGATAGGCGGTATAGAAGCGGGTGTTGGGTGCAGGAGCATAGGTAACCACATAATCGGTAACTGCACAATCAGAGGTAAGAGCCTGCCCCTTTATGTCCCTGGTAGCCGCAGTCCAAGATACTTGAATAGTACATGGTGAAGCAGAATTTAGCCCGCTTAAGGAGGTTACGACCGGCGCCTCAGGTGCAAGGCAGCTTGATTTGATAAAGTTTCGAAGCCGAAAATCAACCAAAATCTCGCTCCGCTTATACCCATCCGAAGAGACCTGCTCATAATCACCCCGACTGGCAGTGCGGATGATCAACTGAAGCTTGTAGCGCGGGGGAGCATGGGGTATAATCTGCATATCCTCGACATCTTCAGCCACATCCAGATAGTCTGCCTCATTCAGCTTTCTCTTTAACACGGGATGTCCTGCTCTATGATAACTACAAGATGGATCATTGATCTCATTGATCACAGCATAGGTGATCACATTGACCTCCATGACAGCTTCACCGGCAGGATGAGCAGTTGACAGCCCCTGATTCCCTGCCGCCATAGGGTTAGTATCAATGGTCAGGCTATTGCCTGAGATGGCAACAATTTTGGCAAATTCGATATCCTGTCCCAGACCAAATTCGGCATTCCGTCCGATGCGGATGATATCATTGACCCTAAACTTGCTGCCGTCACCAAATCCAGGAGCATTAGGGTCAAGGGTAATGGTAGTGCTGCCGATGGCGGCTGCGGCGGCCAAGGCATTCTCTTTCAGATCGGCCATAAATATGGTAATCATGTCGGGGCTAGTTCCTCCACCCTCGGTAATGATAGGGCAGGTGTTTAAAGCCAAATTGACGGTCGCCGGATAAGTAGGCAGGTACTCGGTGGGAACCCAATTAGAGAGAGCGCCAAGAAAGTCTTGCTCCAAAACCTTGTAGCCTGCATGGCGAAGTTCCCTGAGCAAGATATCCACCGAAGCTCGGCTGCCTTGAGCCATCTCGATCAGCTCATTCTCTTCCTTGAAGGCTTTCCTCTGGGAAATCATCATCCCGAAAGCCGCCGACAGGGCAATCAAAAGGACAGCCGCGGCTAGCATCAATTCCACCAGGGTAAAGCCTCTGGCATCTAAGGGAAAATTTGTCTGAACTTGCTTCAGCATAAGATATCTCCCTCATCAATAATCATAAATCAATATCAATAATAATCATAATCAATAATAATCATAAATCAATATCAATCATAAAATCATAATCATAGCTAGAATCATAACCATGCCTAGAATCATAACCATCATCATAGGCTGGCAATCAACCTTACAGGTCTGCAATCATGGTTCTCATAGACACGGTTTTGATTTGCCTAAAATCAAAATCCCTCCACCAGACAATCACCCAAACCGTTTTGGTCCGGGGCACAGGCCCTGCGCTAACACTAACATAGCGGTTGAAAATCCCCCCAGCCAATCCCTTCTCGTTCAGGTTAGTTTCTATACAATTTACTACTGCGCCGTAGCCTAGGGACCTTAACTCTTCTATTTTCGCCTGGCAAAGATTTGTGGCCACGCTCATTTTCCTGGCTGTGGCTCTGTTTCTGGCAATGCTGATGATGACACTTTCCGTCCCCAGAAGGGAAATAGCCAGCATGGCCAGGGCAATCATCAGCTCGATCAGGGTAAAACCTCTTTCTGCCAGGCCCTGATTTCTAATAACCCTCGACCGGATCTTTTTTATTCTTAGACCGAAGAGCATGATCGTTCTCGCCCCCTTAAGGATTTAGATTTTTAGGTTATCTCCTCACCGCTTTTGATGAGCAGCATAACTCATTCCTCACCTTGATTACTTAGAGTATTGACTGGATTATCTAAGGTATTATGAACCTCACAGTCTCTGCTAAGGGCCTAATAACAATGCCGTGAGCTGTCTTTTCTTAAATTTTTTACCCGTTCGCGGCCTGGGGTTGCGCCGAAAAAAAAAGTAATCCCTGATTTCAAAATTGTCTTTCATCTAATTACTATTTTGCAATTTAATTACTATTTGGTAATCTATCGAATAATCTGCGGCTAGCACCTCTAGTTGAGTCTCTCGCTATTAGGATAAAGGGTTGAGGCATCTGACCTAATTTGAATGGACATAGTACTACCCGGGCAACCTAGTACTACACCGATACTTGCGAAACATCTTTCCTGCTGAAGCCGGGAATATGAGGAGACACATGGATTTTCCCTCTTCTGCTGGGGGGCGAAATTTGGTATAAGGAACAGTGTATGCTTATCTTCAGGCTTTCTTTTAAGGAGAGCCTGTCTCTTGATTTTGGATTTGGATATTGTATTGGATTAGATTAGCGATCCCATTTTCCCAATAACCAAAAAGGAGGAACGGTATGAAGGGTTTCAATATTAAGGGCTTAAAAATAGCTTTGACACTCACTCTATTTTTAAATATCTTTGCTCTTATCCTAACTGGATGCGGCACAAGTGATGATAAAGATAACCATGCTACCCAAGCCACCACCATAATTAGCGGCGTGGCTTCAAAAGGTCTGATCAAGGGAGGCAAGGTTACTGCCTACGCCCTAAATGCGGATGGCAGCCAAGGAGCTCAGATTGGCACAGCCATAACGGATCCAAATGGAGCCTACTCCATAAACCTTGGATCGTACACCGGCAGCGTACTGCTTGAAATAAATGGTGGCACCTATATTGATGAGGCTACCGGTAATCCCAATATACCTGCTCCTCCCTTGAGGGCAGCTTTGACTAATGCCCAAGGGAGGATTTCGGCAGCCATCACCCCCTTGACCGAGATCGCTGTCCAGTGTGCAGGCAGTGCCCTGACCAAAGATAAGATCGAAGGTGCTAATTACCTAGTGGGAACAGCCCTTGGAGTTGGGGATATCATTCACACCCTGCCCCATGATGCCACCAAGCCGGCAGGCCAGCCCGGCCAAGGCGGCATTCGGTATGGCCTCATTCTGGCTGCCCTCTCTCAGATGGCCAATGATAATGGAGCAAGCATAGAAAATATCATTAATAATCTTAAGGATGATCTTACCCAAGACTACACCCTTAATTCCCAGGGCACCCCCCTTTCGAATGCTCTTAGCAATTTTGTAACATCTAACAGTAATAATAAAACCGGTATCAATGCCGTGCCGGAAATAATCAGTGCGGCTATTCAGAATGCTATCCAAAACCCGATCATTCCGCCTACCTTGGAACCGACCCCGGCCGCGAAAGCCAAAAAGCTAGTGGCTGATCTGCGCAATACAGTCCGCTCAATTTACAATTCCCAGAATCAGGAAGTGCAAGGTGTGATAAAAACACCCTTTGTCAATCTAGCCCAGGAGCTTGAGACCAAGATAAAGCAGCAACTTTCACTCGATACCCAAAGGATAGGCTGGATTATCAATTCCTCAGCCCAGACAGCCATGGAGATAGCTGAGAAAATAGATAATCTTGACAACATCCAGCGGAGAATACGAGGACTGAATATTCCTAACATTCCTAATATTCCTGATTCCTTGGATTCCACCTACACCTATTATTCTCAAGACAATACCCTGAAGCTAGAGATAACCTTAACTGAAGCAAACCCTGCAGCCGGAAGCTATTCGGCAAGCTTTACCGTTAATAACGTAAGCCAAGATCCGAATGTGCTCCTCGATAAAGGCTCTCTTACCCTGTCCCTCAACGAGTCTGGGAAGGTTGTCTCTGGCACACTCACGGCCAGCATGGCTATCTCACAACAAAATGATACTGGCTCAACAACTGGGACCGTAACCGCCAATTTGCATTATACCGGAACATACCAAAACAACCTTCTGGCCAAGGTGATTCTGACAGGCTCTATCACCGCACCTGGCGAGCTCTCTTTTGACTTTAGCCAAGAGGGGAGAAAGCTTGAGGTAACTTTTGCCCCAACTCCTCCGGGCACATACATCCTCGTGCCGTCAGAAGAAGAGCTTAACGAATCAGAAGAAGAGCTTACTGAAGAAGAGTTTGCTGAAGAAGAGCTTACTGAAGAAGAGCTTCCCCCTGAGCTGGAAGGCTATATTCCGACAACCCTTCCTGAGATGATTACCCCATCAGTCTATCCCACCAGGATTTTCTTCTCAGGCAGGGCCAAAACCGCTACTGCCCAGATGGATGGCAACGTCGACATTGCCGACATTACCTGGTACGATGCTAACTCAATCGACTGCTCATGCTCGGTCTCAGCCCTTGTATCTCAACGGGTTATGTTTGAGGGATCTTTCAAGGAGCTAAAGGGCGGATCAGCCTCTGGGGCTAAATTTTCAGGAAAAATCAGCGGCCAGTGGCTCAATGCCGAAGACTTTAACTTCTGCCTGCCGCAAGATCCCAACAATTATCCCAAATGGACCGCCTCCTTTGATGGCAAGATAGAGATTCCCCAACAGCCTACTCTAGCCGCCTATCTAACCGTAAGCCAGACCGGATATCAACTCTATACCCTGAATGTTTCCTACCGCAAGAGCTGTTCTGATGGAACGGTTGTCTACCTTGAGGGTTCTGGCAGTTTGAACGCTCAAACCAAGCAATTGACAGCTACACTCAACAATCAGGATGGGATGGCGGTAAACATCTCCTACGATGACACCAAGCCGAAGAACGAAAAGCTTACAGGCTCGATTACTGCCCCAGGCGGAGCAAAAATGGCCGATATTTACCTGAGCAGCGGCCTGCCGATGGTCAAATACATTGCGGATGATTATATCGAGTCAGTCTTTTGATCACCTCGATCGCTAGCAAGATGAGGGCTGCCCTTTGGGGGGCGGCCCTCATTTCTTTTGGTTATCTATCCTGCTTCATCCTCCTGCCATCTGCTGGCTGGGCTCAGCAAAATCCCTCTCTGGGGTTTAATCCGGCTCGCTTGGCCAACGGGGGCCAAAGGCGTGGCCGAGGCTGTGGCATGTTCCTTGAAGCCAGGGCAAGCGGTGCAGAGAATAGCCTGGTCCTCTATCCTTTGCTTCTTAAAACCGGGCCATTTAATCCTGGCCGGCAAAACTCACTCGATGCAGCCTGGAAGAGCGACTGCGGCCTTATTCTGCCGCGGCATGGCTTAAGATTTGCCGCCTCATATCGGGGCGAGTTACACATGAGAGCCAACCGCGACAGCCTTGACATCCTGTGGCTGATAGGTCAAAAAAGGGATCTGCCCACAGGGAGAGTGTTTAAGGTGGACCTTAAGTCGCGAGGATTTTCCGCCTTCGGGGTTGAAGTATCAAAGGGGATAGGATTTGGCAGCCTCCTACCCGGATTTTGCGCCGGGCTCACGGCCCGCTACCTTCAGGGTGAGATGATCCAGGAGGGGAAGATCAGCGGGCAGCTAATCCCTACTGGCAAAAAGAGCTACCGCTTCGATCTGTTCACAGACTACGTTTATGACCGAAATCTCCTCTATGAGCGTCAAGAGACAATTCCTGGCTCAGGTGCAGGCTACAGCTTCGACCTTGGCTTAGGCTACAGCAGCCCAAGCAAGCGTCTCCGAGGAGAGATTCTCTTCAGGGATCTCGGGGGGAGGATATTCTGGAAGGATACACCCTATACAACCGCTTGGGCCACCTCAAAAACCAAAGAATATGATAGCCAGGGATATCAGATCTACCGCCCGACCATTCAAGGCTATGAGGGTTATAAAAACTTTAACCAGAAAATCCCGCTCAAAACCGATCTTCTGCTCTCCTGTCAGCTCGGGCCTTTTACCCTGATCCCTTCGGTCAGCCTAATCGAAGCCGCTGAAAAGCCTATCCTCTGGCTCGATCTAAACTACCAGATAGGTAAAAATTATACCCTCTATACCGGATACAACCTCAACTATCAGGCATTCTCTCTCGGAGCAGCCTGCGGCAGCCGGCTTTCTCTGGCCATCTCGATGAGCGACATCGATCTTTCCGCTACCAGGCTAATCGGGCTTTCACTTTTGCTCCGCTACCCTTGAAAGAAATACACTTCTTGAAATAAATACGCTCATAGAAATACATTTTGATTGTATGAATTATTCAATAAGGTCCTCTTCTTCCTGCTTGCAAAGGGCCTCTGCTTCCTGCTCACACTGAGCGATGATCTCATCAAGGTCTTCGTCAGTAAGATCAAACGGATCGGGCGCGATGATCGCCCCTTCGGAATCGGTTTTCACCTTGCTTATGCCTGGGCACTGCTCCTCCAGCATCCTGATGGTGGCTGCCTGTTGATTGACCTTCATCAGCAGATAGCGGTTCTTGGCTTCAAGATCATACCGCTCCAGGGCTTGCTGAATAGTAATTATCAGTTCTATGCTGTTCCAGGGTTTGGTTAGAAATCGGAAAATTTCTCCCTCATTGATGGCTTTGATAGCAGACTCAAGGCTTGCCTGTCCAGTAAGCATGACCCTGATAGTTGAGGGGAACCTCTCCCTGACCATTTTCAAAAATTCATTGCCATGAAGGCCCGGCATCCGCTCATCGGAAATAACCAAGTGGATTTTATGTCTCTTCATCACCTCAATGCCGTCCATAGCATTAGGAGCCGTAAAAATAGTATATTTTTCTTCAGCCAAAGCGCGTCTTAGGGATTTAAGAACCATCGGATCATCATCAACTAGTAAGATATTATAGCTTCTCAATTTTACGCATCCCCTTCAGGAAATAACACCAGAATCACTCCATCGGAAGGCTCTATAGTTGAAAATCTAATCGCTACTGCTCGGCCGGTAAAATTATGGAAAAGGCTTCCTCTGAATTCCTGCTGTCTTATCCCCACCTTTCGAACATCTTGAATTATCCGCATGATCGGCTTTGGCAAAATATCTTTATCTCTCCTATTGATCAGATTAGATCCCAGCAGCCGCTGAGCCTGATCATTGGCTACGGTGATAATCCCCTGGCTATTTAAGGCCATCACCGGAATAGGTAGGTTATCAATGATCCGCTGAGAGAGAGATAGGATCCGGTTTTGAGCCAACAGGTCAGCGGTACGGTTAATCACCATCTGCTCTAGCTCTTCAGTCAATTCACGCAGCTCGCGATTTTGTTTGCGTACTATCTCGGTCAGCCGCCGGTTCTCCTCAACCAGGCGATAGCGTTCGATAGCACTGCTGACCATAGCCTTTAGGTGATCGTCATTCCACGGTTTGGGGATAAATTTGTAGATCTCCCCCTCGTTAATAGCCGCGACCATAGATTTGGGGTCAGCAAACCCGGACAGAATTATTCTCACAACCTGAGGGTACCGCTGGCGAACCTCCTTGAGAAAAGAAACCCCATCCATGCCCGGCATCCGGTAGTCGGCAATCACCAGATGAACAGGTTCTTGCTCAAGAAGAGCCAACCCCTCCTGGGCATTTTCTGCTAAATGCAGCCGATAGTTCTCTTCCATGAAAAGCCGCTGTAAGGATCGAAGTACATTCAGCTCATCATCAACCAGCAGAATAGAAGGAGGAGAATCGGGCTGCTGCTGGAAGCAGGCTATGATATCAGCATCCGCAATGGTCATAATTGCCAACTCTCCGCTTGAAATATCCGCTTGAAATAAGCGGATAACTTATTTTCTCATTCGGTAAAACCTCTTGCTCTCTTCAGAAGGGGAATAATGTTATCTTTTGGCAACCCACGAAGAAGGGATAAATTTAGCGAAGAAGGGATAAATTTAGCCGATTAAATCGGTATAGAGAATAAGATCCATAGTAAAGATAATAAAAAAGATAAATCGAATAATTAGCTCATCTTTTTCAAAGAGATTTCTTATTCTTTTAAGGAGACTTTCCCGCTGATGATCGATAAAGTAAAAACCACTGATCTAAAGGTTGGAATGTATATCGACCGGATCGATGCTTCCTGGTTCAAGCACCCTTTTTTTCTAAATCATTTCCTTATCCGCTCGGAGAAGGAGATTAAAAAACTTATTGATTCAAAAATTGAATCAGTCTATGTGGATTTTGAAAAATCAACCCATCTGAGCCAAAGTGGCGATGGACAAGCCAAGGTTCCTTTCGGACAAGAAATCGACCGGTCAAAAGCTCTCTATGAAGAAGCACGCCTGCAGATCAGCCAACTCATGCAAGATGCGAAAATAGGAAGGCAAATCAACAGCCCACAACTGTACCAATTGGTCAACAATATAGCCGACAGCATCTTTCGCAACTCCCAGGCTCTCTTGAGTCTGTCCCGACTTAAGGATTACGATCAATATCTCTACAACCACTCCATCAATGTCTGTATCCTATGCCTGTCTATAGCTCGTGAGCTTGACCTGGACCCTGATGAAATCATGAGCCTGGGCACAGCTAGCCTGTTGCATGATATCGGCCTGATGAAAATTCCTCAGCATCTGCTCCAGGAAAGCTACTCTCCTACCGAGCAGGAGGTAGCTCTTATCAAAAGGCACCCTTATTACAGCGCCGACATTTTGCGGGAGATGGAGGGCATAACCGAAGAGACAATCCTTGCCGCTCAAAACCATCATGAGAAATATAACGGCGACGGCTATCCTCATGGGCTAAGTGGAAAATCCATCGGGACCTTCGGGTTAATAATCCGAATTGCTGATTTCTATGACCATATCACCAGCAAGTGGCGGAGCAGGGAGGCTGTCCTCCCCTTCGAAGCCATCAAGATGATACTTGAGCGGTCCCAGACCGAGTTTTCCGCTCTATATGCAGCCAAGTTTGTTCAATGTCTAGGAATCTATCCGATCGGCACCCTGGTTGAATTAAATACCCATGAAATCGGGGTAGTCGTAGAGATTAATCCTCAGGATGTCATGCGGCCCCGCATCCTTCTGCTGACTGACTCGCATTGCCTTCCCCTGAAAGAGAAAACCCTGGTAAATCTAATCGATCCTGACCAGGATATTCAGCAAAAAGAGATCATTCGGCCCCTGAATCCCAAGCCGCTTGGTATCGATCCAGAAGAATACGTAGCTCAGTATCGAGGATAACCTATTGTGGATAACCGGAATTGAAGGAAACAGATAGATATGGCTAAGATACTCTACATTGAAGATGACGATAACCACAAGGAGTTGACCAGAAATATTCTGCGTGGGCATGAACTCATTATGGCCTCAGACGGAATCGAGGGGATCGAGAAAGCCCGGCAGGAAAAACCTGATTTAATTCTGATCGACCTCAATCTGCCCGGCATAAATGGATATGAAACCACGACCAAGATTCGAGGTATAAAAGAAATCAGTCATATCCCCATTGTGGCTGTAACCGCCAGCAATACAGAGGAGAATCGGGAAATATCGCTGGCTGCGGGCTGTGATGGATTTATCAGTAAATTCACCCCTATCGCAGAATACCGCTGTAAGATTCAGGAATATCTTGATGGGAAAAAGGATGCTCTTGAAGATTCGGATAAATTAAACTGCCTGAAAAAATACCAAAGCCGCTTGATTGTGCATCTTGAGGAAAAGATCGCTGAGCTTGAAAAAGAAAGGGACCATCTTAAATTTACCCAAAGCCAGCTTCTCCAGCAGGAGAAGATGGCCTCCATAGGGCAGTTGGCCGCAGGTATTGCCCATGAAATCAATAATCCGATCGGATATATCAACAGCAATCTGTGCACCATGAAAAAATACCTGGCCAAAATCTGCCAGTATAAACAGCAGTGTCAAAAAGTGTGGTCGGAGCTGAAAGAGATTAACCACCCGAAAATAACCGAGGCCTTCGAAAGCCTGGAAAATCTTTCCGCGGAACTTAAACTGCCATTTATCCTCGAAGATATCGGATCCCTAGTCGAGGAATCCCTTGAAGGAGTAGAGCGGGTCCGCAAGATCGTGGCTGACCTAAAGAGCTTCTCCCACCTGGATGAAGCAGAACTAAAGGAGGCCGATCTCAACCAGGGCTTGCAGAGCACAATCAATATCGTCTGGAATGAATTAAAGTATAAGGCGAACCTAATCAAAGAACTGGGCGAGATTCCCCTAGTTCGCTGCTATCCTCAGCAAATCAACCAGGTTTTCATGAACTTGCTGGTTAATGCGGCTCAGGCGATCGAAACTCAGGGAGAGATTAGGGTAAAGACTGCCCCGGCGGGAGATCGGGTTCTAGTTGAAATAAGTGATACGGGCTGCGGTATTCCACCAGAGAATCTGTCGCGGATCTTTGAGCCGTTTTTCACCACCAAAGAGATCGGCAAGGGGACCGGCCTTGGCTTGAGCATGACCTATGATATTATTCGCAAACATAATGGAGAAATCCAGGTCGAAAGCCAGGTTGGGAAAGGAACGACTTTCCGGCTCCTTCTTCCCATTGATGGCCCCCAAGTAACTGAAAACAGTAAGGTCGAGTACTCACTCAAAGCCTAGATCGGCAGAAAAGAGCGCAAGCAGCATGAGAAGCTATAATCTCCTCCTGGTCGATGATGATCCGATTATCCTAAAATCATTAACCCGCTCTTTGCTCGAAGAGGAAAGAAGAAAGAAATATAAAAAGAAATATAATATATTTACGACTACAAATCCCTTTGAAGCCTTTGAGATTGTTGAAAATTTCAAAATACATCTAGTTATTTCGGATGAAAAAATGCCGCAGATGCAAGGACATGAGTTTTTACGGCGAATCCGAACCATGGATCCCCACATTATGCGAATCATTTTAACCGGACAAACCGACTTCCAAATAGCTATCAAGGCTATCAATGAGGGTGAGATTTACCGCTTTTTAACCAAGCCGTGGGATAACTTCGAGCTGAATGTCATCGTCAATCAGGCCCTCAATCTGTTTGACCTTGAAGCCAAGAACCGATATTTGTTGAAAAAGGTTAATCAGCAGGCGGCCACTCTCCGTATCCTCGAACACCGCTACCCTGAAATTGCAGCCACAGAGGCAGGTATTGAGGAGATGGCAAGAAATATTGGTTTTGTCGAGCTAACCGATGAGGAAATCAGTGAGCTCATTGCTCAGTACGAGCAGGATGAGATAATGAAACGCAAAAGCTCACCAGATGATAATGAAATACAAAAGTATAAAATCTTCTAAAGATTGCTTGAAGTATTAAAGATTGCTTGAACCTTAGGCCAGAGCGAATGCCAGATTGCATTTTAAAATCAATCAGTTAACTTTCACAAAATGTGTGAGTTAACATTCTGGAATATAAAGCTTTTCAGGTGTTCGCTCTGGATTCAGGTTGAAGTATTGATAACATAAACCTGATCCGCCAAGGCATTGATCTGCTTGAGCGAAATAAGGCTAGCGATCGCCTCTCCATAAAGAATAGTATCCTGCTGCATAAATATAGCTCCATTTTTAGTTTTTACCGGCCTAGACAGCCTCATGCCTGGTTGTAGTTTTTCAATCGGCACACAGATTTCGCCGGCTCTTGGGGTGGCATTGCTTTGCATCTCCTGGACAACCAGGCACAGGAAATTGGTGATCTCAGGATCGAGCAGGGTCCCCCCATATTTTTTCAGGTAATTCATGCACTGCTGATTTGACAGGAGCTTTCCGCCTGCTGAAAGCTGTCTGAGATGGTCAAATTCATCAGCCACCCGAATAATTCTGGCTAGTTTTGGGATCTCTTCCCCCTTTAGGCCATCAGGGTATCCCTGGCCGTCATACTGCTCATGGTGGCCTCGAATAATTGCTCCCACCTCCTGAAGATTTCGGACCGTGCTGAGCGCTGACTGGCCGATAATAGGGTGTTTTTTGAACATCGCCTGCTCCTTCTCACTCATCAGGTAAAAGGGCTTTCGCAGAATATCCTTGGGAATACTAATCAGGCCAATATCATGCAGCAGGGCGGCTATCTCCAAAGACTCCTTTTCCGTTTCCGAAAGGAGCATCTTCTGGCCGATCAGCTTAGCCGTAACGGTAACTCTCTTGCAATGCTCGCCAAGCTGGCTATCAAAATCTGTTATCAAGGTAATAAAAACCCTTATGAATTCTAGAAAATTTTGCTTCAACTCACTGTAAAGGTTATCTAGTTGTTTGGTTCTTTGGCTAACCTTCTCCTCAAGCAGGCTGTTGTTTTTTCTCAATTCTTCATTCTGCTGGCGGGTAATCTCCTGCAATCTCTTATTCTCTTGAACAAGGTTATATTGATCCACAGCCTGCCTGAGCGTGATCTTAAGGTCTTCATCAATCCAGGGCTTTTGGAGATAGCGATAGATCTGCCCCTGGTTAATGGCCGCAATTGCGGCCCGAATATCACTGCTTCCGGTCAGTAAAATACGGATGGTCTCAGGATACTCTTGCCGGACCTTTTCCAAAAGCTGAGAGCCGGCCATATTAGGCATCTTCTGATCGGAGATGATCACACTGACAGGATGCTCTTTTAATATTTCAAGAGCCTCCGTTCCGCTATTGGCTATACATATCTTGTAACCATCATCCTGCAACAGCCTTTGCAGGGACCTTACGATATTGGGCTCATCATCAACAATTAAAACCGTAGGCTGAAAAGTCATAGTAAATTATGCCTTAAGTATATGTAAAATCAACCTAATTATGAAGGAAAAGGACAGCAGCCGAAAGCCGCTAGCTGGTATTTTTCCTCTGAGCTCACCCAAGTCGCCAGCCGATATTTTCCCTGCGTTAACCTAATCACGAAGAAGGAAAGGGACACCAAAGGATAGTCTGGTGTACTCCTCTTTAATTTTATCGTCACTGGAGTTTAAAAGTTTGGTGGAGGCTCAGTATGGGTTAAGGTTTGCTGGGTGGGGAAGTAAGCCGGTTTGAGGATAGGCCAGCATTTGGCCGAAAATAAGATATAATAAATCTAAATATTGCTCTTGAGCGATAGATCATGGTATAAAAAGCCGCAAAAGCATAGAAGTTGAGAAAAGTTTTTAAATCACTGTGCGGGGCCAGATCCGCTTTTACGGCCGGCGGCCTGAGCTAGGCAAGGGAATCAGGTGAGCTATACAATGGAATCAGGGATGAATACAATTGTTATCTTAAGCATTTCCATGCTACTTCAGCTTATGGCAATATTGCTAGCGATAAGACTGATCCGCATTACGGGTCGGTGTGCCTCCTGGATATTGATTGTTCTGGCTCTTATCCTGATGGAGGTGCGACGAGGGCTTCCGCTATTCCAGATGCTCTTTGGGAATATTCCCCATTTCTTGGCTACCTTAACTGAGCTGGTGTCTTTGGCCACCTCAGCCCTTTTGGTAGTTGGGGTAGGCTTGATTGCGCCGCTTTTTCAGGCTATCAAGCGCTCTGAGGAGTCGCTTCAGGAAAGCAGAGAGTGGCTTTCGACTACCCTGACCAGCATCGGTGATGCAGTTATTACCACCGATACTGAAGGTCTGATAACCTTTATGAATCCTGTGGCCCAATCCCTGACCGGATGGAGTCAGGAGGAAGCTGAAGGGGTATCGCTAAAGAAGGTTTTCACCATCGTCGATGAGCGCACCGGTGAGCCTAGGGAAGATCCTGCCAGTAGGGTCATTAGGAAAAACAAGGTTGATTCGCTGGATCATGATACCCTACTGATCGCCAAAGATGGCGCCAGAATCCCCATTGACGACAGCGCGGCGCCGATTAAGAACAATCAGGGAGAGATTATCGGTACGGTTTTGGTTTTCCGGGATATCAGTAGCCGAAAGCGAGCTGAAGAGGAGGTAAGGCGAGCTCATGAAGAGCTGGATCAGATCTTCAACACCGCTGCTGGCGGGATGCGGGTAATTGATAGGGATTTTAACATCATCCAGGTTAATGAGACATTTTCAACCATAACTGGAGTAAGCAAGGAAAAGGCCATCGGGGAAAAATGCTACCAGGTTTTCCACGGCCCTGTCTGTCATACTCCCCACTGCTGTCTGACTAGGATTCTCTCTGGCGAAAAGCGCATTGAGGAAGATATCGAAAAAGTGCGCAATGACGGCCAAAAGGTTTTTTGCCTAGTGGTGGCTACTCCCTTTCGGGGACCTGATGGCCAGGTGATCGGCATTGTCGAAAGTTTCCAAAACATTGATGAACGAAAGCGAATGGAAGAGCTACTTCGCCTGGCCAAAATGGTTATCGAGAACAGCCCGACCGTGCTCTTTCGCTGGAGGGCCCAAAAGGGGTGGCCGGTTGAATTTGTTACTGAAAATGTATCCAGGCTCGGCTATCAGCCGCAAGAGCTTCTTGATGGGAAGATTCTCTATGCCTCGATTGTGCACCCTGAGGACCTCGATCGAGTCAGACAAGAGATTAGGGAGCAGTCAGCCCTTGGAAACAGACATTTTCAGCAGGAGTACCGGATCCTTACCAAGGATGGAGCGGTGCGCTGGGTAGATGCCAGAACCCTGGCTGAATATGGTCCTGATGGACAGATTTGCCACTATCAGGGGATTATCATAGATATTACCGAGCGTAGACAGGCTGAGGAAGCCTTAAAGTTCAAGAAGGAGCAGGAGCGGCTGTCAGCTATTCTGGACGGCAATCCGATCCCGGCCTTTGTCATCGACCCTGAGCATCGGGTCGTCTTGTGGAATCGGGCCTGCGAGTCTCTGACCGGCGTGTCTAAGGAGCAGGCTCTCGGCAAACCGGTGGACTCGGCTATATTTTATCAAGGCCAAATCAGACCGGTTTTGGCTGACCTTGTCCTTGACATGGACTCTAAGGCTATGAGCAGATTATATGCCGATAAAAATCTCTCCCCAAATACTGCCATTCCGGAGGCCTTTGAAGCCAAAGACCTTCTGATCATCAACGGCGTAGCCAGAAATGTCTATTTTCTGGCCGCCCGGCTCAGAGACTCAAGCGGGAAAATCATTGGAGCCATCGAAACTATCCAGGATATCACCGAGTGGGAACAGCTGCAAAAGCAGTTTCTCCATGCCCAGAAAATGGAAGCTATCGGCAGGCTAGCCGGTGGAGTAGCTCACGATTTCAATAATCTTTTGGTTATTATCAGGGGCTACAGCGAGTTTCTGCTAAGCCGCCTACAGGAGGGAGCGCCTCTTTATCGGGAGATTGACATGATCAGAAAGGCGGGAGAGCGGGCCGTCTCTCTTACTCGCCAGCTTTTGGCTTTCAGCCGCAAGCAGATACTTCAGCCCAAGGTGCTGGATCTGAACGCCCTGATAAGTGACATGGAAAAGATGCTGCATCGCCTTATCGGCGAAGACATCGCCCTTGAGGTAATTCTCGATCCGAACCTAGAGCGGATCAAGGCTGATCCGGGACAGATTGAGCAGGTCATTATGAACCTGGTAGTCAATGCCAGGGATGCCATGCCAGAAGGGGGCAAGCTGACCATCAGAACCGATAATATGACCCATAAAATGATTGTTGACCATGAGCCTGGCCATGCTGAGGCCAAGGAAGGAGGCTTTGGCCGATTCGCCTGTCTATCAATTTCTGACACCGGAGTCGGAATTGATCAACAGATCATTGATCAGATCTTCGAGCCATTCTTCACCACCAAAGAGCCGGGCAAGGGGACTGGGCTGGGACTGTCTACGGTCTACGGCATCGTCAAGCAGCACGAAGGATTCCTTCGGGTCGAAAGCGCTCCGGGGCAGGGATCAACCTTCAGAATCTACCTGCCGGCACTGACTTTAACCCGCTCGGACAATGAGACCTTGACTGCGGTTTCACTCCCCAAAGCTCAGGGAAAGGGAGAGCGGGTGCTGGTGGTTGAGGATGATAGCCAGGTGAGAGCATTCGCCTCAGCCATGTTGCGGGAAAATGGCTATCTTACCTTTGAGGCAGCCACTGTTGCCGAAGCAATCGACATTTTCGAGCGCGAGCAAGAAAATATCCATTTAATCTTCACTGACGTAACCCTGCCGGATAAAAATGGCCTTGAGCTGGTGGATTATCTGCTCTCCCGCCACAGTCGGCTTAAGGTTCTCCTTTGTAGTGGCTACACTGATGAGAGATCACAGTGGCCGACTATCCGTGAGGGGAAGCTTCGATTCCTGAAAAAACCCTATACCCTGAGCGATATGCTCCAAGCGGTCAATGAGGCCTTACAAGCAGACCCACCATCTTGTACTCATATTCATACTACACCATCTAATAATACTGCGGCTTGACTTCTTCTGACTGCATACCGCGACCTGACTCCTTATGCCTGCATACCGAGGCCTGACTTCTTCTACCGGCGACTTCTCACCTTCTTAAACCACATGATTACACCCTTAAAGCACACCAAAAGCGCACAAGCCCACTCAACCCGCGACACCCCCATCTGAGAAAGAGACGGCCGACTGGTCTCATTTTCTCCATCGCCCTTGCGCTTTGAGCAAAAAGTGCCTTGCCACCCTAAAGTGCCTTATTCAACCTTCCGATGAATTTAATAGAGAGCTTATCAGGAACTTGTGGGTAGTAGTAGGAGAGAAACTCTTAGTGATGATAGTTAACGGGCTAAAACTCGAAACAAAACTCTATCTTGGCTTTGGGATGATTCTCTGCCTGGCGCTAGCTTGCGGACTTTACCCAATGCTCAAAATGCGCTCCATCATCAGTAAGTATCAACTAGCCAGGGATGAAAATCTGGAAGCGACCCTTTCAGCATTCAACCTGAGACTATGGACCGCGGCCCAGATCAAGGCAACCAGGGATGGTATTATCCATGCTCAGCAGAGCATGGGTGATTTTGGCCAAGCAGTACGGGAATTTGAAGACGCCAGGGAAAGGGCAAGCGAGTTTCGGCTGCTGCTCGATGAGGCTGAAGAAAAAGGATATCTGGATGAGGAGCATAAAGAGGCGCTTGACCGCTACGATCAGGAAGAGAAGCAGTTTCTGAATTCTTGGCAGAAGGCCAAGGGGATAATGCTTAAGGGAGGATCGTCGGCTGAGGCCGAGGCCGTAATGCGTGGCCAAGGGGATGGAGCCGTAGCCGCAGCAGCAGAGCTGGCTGCAAGTCTCCAGGATAAAGCGCATGAGATGAGCGCCGAGGCTAAGGCCGAGGCCTCAAGAAGCACTACCCTGGCTCTTTTTATGATCGGGGTCTGTATTGTATTGGGAATTGGCATTGCCATATCAATCACCTCAGGCACAAGCCGTAAGCTCAAGGCTGCTATTGAAGAGCTTGGTGAGCTCTGCGAGCAGATGAGCTCATCTGCCAGGCAGGTGTCATTAGCCAGTCAAAAACTAACCAAGGGCGCCACACAACAGGCTACATCCCTGACCGAGACCTCCTCATCCCTGACCGAGATATCCTCCATGACCAGCCACAATTCAGGCCATGCCGGTGAGGCCAGCAGTATGATCTCAGAGTCAGCCAAGGCTCTTGAGCAGGCCGAGAAGGCTATGGACTCCCTGACCTCAGCCATTCAGGACATATCCCTGGCCAGCTATCAAATGGCCAGGATTGTCAAAACCATTGATGAAGTCGCTTTCCAGACCAACATCCTGGCTCTGAATGCCGCTGTCGAGGCAGCCCGAGCCGGTGAGGCCGGAGCAGGATTCGCCGTCGTAGCTCAGGAAGTAAGGACTCTGGCCATGAATGCCGCAGAAGCGGCCAAGAATACGACCCTTTTGATTAAGGATACTGTTCAGAAGGTTGTCTGCGGCTCGCAGCTTGTGAGCAGGACCAATAAGACCTTCCAGGACATGATCGCCTCCAGCAAAAAGGTGCAGGATCTGGTAGCCGCTATAGCCGCATCCTCCCAGAAACAAGCAGCTGGAGTAGGGCAGATCAGCCGGGTAGTGGCTGAAATGGATAAGGCTATACAAGCCACCTCCACCTTAGCCGAGGAAACCGCTTCGGCCAGCAAGGTGCTGAATGCTCAAGCTGAGCTGGTGAAAGAGATAGTCTCTCAGCTCATGACCATGATCGGCGGCCCAAGGGGGACTGGCAATACACTGCCAATCGGCTTGCGGGTAACTGGAGCCGCCTCTAACATAGATATCCAGGCAATCGGAAGCAAAAATATTCCGTACCATGGAATGAAGAATAATCCCCATATCTTGAATTAATCTATACTTTGGCACTTTTTCTCCGAATTCTCGATTTTACTGGGCTCGATTTTACTGGGTTTGGTATGAAAGATAACTTTCAAGAATTTCAGAGACGATCAAACGGCTGACAATTCAAGATCAGGCAGCTGGCAAATTCAGCTGGCCTTCTAAAAAACCGGGCAAGGAGGACTTGCGGGTGATAATGGAGCGAAAAAAGAGAAAATCTTATCAGGTTGGGGGGGTGATCTTCAACACCCTTTTGTGCCTCCTGATAAGTCTTGCCCCGCTACCCTTTTCATGGCCTGGATTCTGCCAGGAGCCGCCATCTGCCACATCCTCTTATTATTACGCTTATTATTACGCCACCGGCTCGGCTAAGGCTACTGCTATCTCAACCAAGGCTTTTGTCTCTCAACCGTCTTTATCCCAAGATATTGATGATGACGGAATCGAAGATCTAAATGACAATTGCCCTCAGTTATATAACCCTGATCAGGGAGATGCTGACAGTGACGGTGTGGGGAATGGGTGTGACAACTGCCTGCTTGTGCCCAATCAGGATCAGGCCGATGAGAATGCAAACGGTATCGGTGATGCCTGCGAAGAGTGTCCTGATGCAGATTATGATTCGGTCTGTGACTGGGCAGACAACTGCCCCTATGTGCCTAACCCCGATCAAATAGATTGGGATGAGGACGGCCGGGGAGATGCCTGCGATACCCCCCCCGACCTGCTCTGTCCTGATAATCTTACCACAGAGGCTGAGCACCCTTTGGGAACATCGGCCACTGACGAGGAAATAGCTCATTTTCTCACCTCGGTGAAGGTCTTTGGCCAGCCGGGCACTACCCTAACTAACGATGCCCCGGCGGTGTTTAGAATCGGAACCACGACCGTAACCTTTACGGCCACTGATCCCGAAGGTGGGCTAGCAACCTGCCAGGCTCAGGTTACGGTTCAAGATACCCAGCCACCTCGGATAACCTGTCCTGAAAATATCACGGTCGAGGCCATGTCGCCTGAAGGGACTCCGGCTACAGACCCGCAGATTCAGGCCTTTTTGAGCGCTGTCTCGGCGGTCGATGCTACAGATAGCGTACTGATCGAGGTCGCCCCATCCATAGAGGTTTTCCCTCTGGGAACAACTACGGTAACCTTTATAGCCAGGGATGATTACGGCCATGAATCATCCTGTGAGGCGATGGTGATTGTCCAGGATACCACGCCCCCTGTGCTCACCTTACCTCATGGTATCAGCGTGGAGCAAGAGCAGCCAGATGGTACACCTGCTACCAGCGCTCAAATAGCCGCTTTCCTGGCGCAAGCCTCGGCCACCGACCTGGTTGATCCCGAAATCTCAGTCCGCGTGGGTTCTATACCGCAGGTCTTTCCCCCAGGCATAACCACCGTTACCTTTACGGCTACCGACCGCGCAGGCAATACAGCCACAGGCTGGTCTACGGTTGAGGTAGCTCCAGCCTCTCCACAGCCTCCCGCAGCTCCTACTATGGTCTGGTCTGGTGAGGTAACCATTGACCATGATCTGACCATTCCTGAAAATGAATACCTAGAGATTAAACCAGGAAGCCTAATCCGCTGCCTTGGCAATTTCAGTCTGGTCATCCGCGGCCCCTTATATGCAGTTGGCACAGCCGAGAGCCCGATCCTGTTTACCGCCGCATCTAGAGAAGGCTGGCGGGGATTGACCGTCAGCTCTTCGAAAACCTCTATCCGCTACTGCCACCTCGAAAAGGTGATGGCCCAAGGGGAGGCAGCTTTGACTATTCAAAACGCTGCTCCGCAAGAGGTGAGCGATAACCTCTTGCGGCATAACAGCATCGGCCTGCTGCTCCAAAACAGCGGCGGAAGATATGAGCACAATACCCTGATAGAAAATAGCCTGGCCGCTATCTGGATTGATAATCCCACACCTTCGGCCCCACTGATCCTCAAGCATAATCTGATCGCCAAAAACGAACTCGGCCTGATAATTGTTAATACTGACCCAAATATTACCCTGAGCGAGAATAACTTCCAAGCCCAGGCAGCCTATCACCTAAAAAACCTCTCGGCCACAAGCCTGTCAGCCACATACAACTGGTGGGGTCAAGCCTCTCCCCTTCTTCAGACTGATTCTGATCCAGCGGTCAGAATTGGCAAGCTGATCTACGACCGAGAGGATAATCACCAGTGCGGCCAGGTAGACTACACACCCCTCCTGTTGCTGCCACACGGCGAGGCGCCTATACCGTATGTGTCCGGCATTCGCTTTTTGCCTACCGAATCAAGCACTACCATAGAATGGGATGAGCTGCCTCTGCCGGATATTCAAGGCTATCGGATCTATGTTCAGGAGGAGAGCGGGATAAAAGAGCCGACCACAGCAGTCGATGAGGCAGGCTTTCGGCTACTTAAGCAAGTTGAGAAGAATACCTCGGCTATCCTCGACAACTTTTCTCCAATCAACCAGTATGCCGTAGTTGCCTACGATCGGGATGGAAACGAGGGACGCTACTCGATCCCGCCCAAAACTCCGACTGGCTTTTCCCTGCTCTCTGTAGGCGGCGGAATCAAGATTCTCTTTGATCCTGCCAAGGAAAATGTCTTAGGCTACTGGCTCTTTTTTGGTACCTTAAAAGATAGACTCGGACCAGGGCTAAATCCCCTGACCTGCCGAAAAATGTTCATAGCCGCCGGACAAAGTTCCTCACTTACCCTGGCTTATGACATCACCTGGTATCTCTCCCTGGCGGCCTGCGATTGGCTGGCCAATATGAGTCTGCCTACACCGCTCTTGAGCTTTACCCATACTCCAGCAGGGATCTTAAGTTTTCAAAAAAATCTGGACTCAGCCAGCGCCGAAACCGGCTGCCGCTACCAGATGATTTCTATCCCCTTGCAGCCACTAGATCGGGAGATAAGCCATCTTTTTACTCAAGAATTGGGGCAGTATGATCCAACCTCATGGAGACTATTTCGCTACGATCCTGACCGAAAAACATATCTGGAATTTCCAGATATCTCAACCATGTCTGCTGGCGAATCGGTCTGGATTATCAGCCGGGAGAAAAAAACCATTACTTTCTACGGCCAGGCCACCTCAACCGAAAAAAATTACCGCATCCCGCTAAAACCAGGCTGGAATCAGATCGGCAATCCCTTTCACTTTCCCGTTGGATGGGAAGATGTTTACCGGCTAAATTCCGGGATTGTTGACCCAAGGCTTTACCAGTATCAGGGGCTGCCATCTTCCCCATATATCCAGGCCGGTCAACTGATGCCTGGCGAAGGCTATTGGGTCAAAAACATTCTGGACCGTGAAGCTGATCTTCTCATACCTCCAATATCACAAAAATTGCCCGTATCCTCAGCAAGACTCAAGGGATTATCATTATCATCTTCCTACTCACCATCATTATCGCCCCAGCAGGCTGATCAGCACGATCTTCCTCCCCCACCGCCGCAAGAGCTAGATCAGGGAGCTAGCAGCAGATCAGGGGCTCTTGCCGGATCATGTTTTCTGGCTTTCTGCAACAATCCCTCCACAGCCAAACTACCCCATGCTGCTGGGGATTATCCACACGGTAAGGTGGCCAGAGTTTTCGACTGGCTCTCTTTCTGGCTCTATTCCTGGATCATTCCCGTACTCGGCAGCTATCTCAGTCTTGCCCTACTCCTTAGTCTTTATGGCCTTGGTCTTTTAATCATCTTTGGTCCGCTTCTTTTTCTAGTCAGACGAATGCAGCTCTTTTATTCGCCTGAGCCTACTCTGAGGCCGCCCGTCGAGCTCCTGGCCAGATTGCGCACTCATCCTAAGATCATGCTTTTCATCTGCTTCCTCCTGACCTTCTTCGCCCTCCCCTTGTGGGCAGAGGCGGCAGAGAAAATCAATGATCATATCCATGACCCTATCCAGCAGGGAATCCGCAAATTAAAGGATCAGCAGTATAAAGAGGCAGCCTCACTGTTTCTCGAAGCTATAAAAACTACGCCCTCTGAGCCGAAAGCCCATCTTTACCTAGCCCTGGCCTATTATCAGCAAAACATGCTGGATGAGGCCCAGCAAGAGATCAGCAAGGCCCTTTCCCTGGGGCTCGATTCAGAATATGGTGAGCTGGCCAGAAAGTATCAGGCTCTGATCGAGCAGAAGAAAAAAAAGCTCTTTTTATCGCTTTCTGCCTCGATCCAGTATGACGACAACATTCTTTTGACTCCCTACTCATCTGAGGCAGAGCCGATTGATCGGACGGATTGGAAGAACATCTTTGTCCTAACCACAAGAGCTCGTCCTTTTTCAGGCAAACAAAATATGTTTCTCCTCGCCGGATATGATTTTTATCAAAGTCTGAATCATGAGTATCGCACTTACAATATCCAGGGTCATATCGGCAGTATCACCGCAGGATACCAAAAAGCAGCCTGGAGGCTGGAGTGCAACTTCGGGATGAATTATTTCTTTTTGGATAGCCGCGATTATCTAAAGGGGCAGGAGGCTACTGCCTCTTGCTTCTTTGAGCAAAGCGCAACCAGGCAGAGAGAACTTTCTTTTGGCTGGCAAGGGAAAACCTTTTTCGACCAGAAGATAGAAGATACGGTAAGGTATCTGTGGGGAATCGGCGAAATTTTCTCTTCCCAAGATCGCAGAAAGCAGCTTCGGCTAGGCTATGGCTATAGCCGGGAGAGGGCAGAGCCGACCTGTCTTTCCTTTCAGGAGCATGAGCTTTCAGCCATCTGGCGCCGCGACCCCTTCCTCTACCAAACTCAACTAATCCTCAAGGGCAGCTACACCATTAGAGATTATCTTCATCCCGATCCTGAGTATGGCTGGCGAGAGCGTGAGGATGACCGAAGGACAGTCAGCGCCGCGGTGCTAAAAAAGCTTAGCCGAGGATTCAATCTTAGCCTGCAATACAGCAAGACCGTCAACCACTCCAATCTCAATCACCAGGGATTGGATAAACGCTACCGGCGAAATCTATACACTGCCGGCATTATCAAACAGTTTTAACCGCTATCAAAGGAGATCTGGCCATGGCTGAATGCCCAACAAGCAGCACCCACCGCAAGAATATTACATGGTGGGTGGCTTGCTTTCTGGCGGCTGCTTTCTCGGCCACTCTCTCCCCCACCCTGCAAGCTGCATCTATTCCGGTTGGGACCATAGACCTGATCGAGGGGGTAGCCTTCGTCCGGCATGAGCCTAAGCGGTCATCGGTCAGGATCAGGGCAAAAGATAAGGTTTATCCCCACGATGAGATTACCACAACTAGCAGATCAAAGCTCAAGATAACCTTTATCAACCACTCGACCATTCACCTTGGTCCAGACTCTCATCTGATTATCGAATCGGTTCTGTATGCACCGCAAAAATCCTTGAGCCAACCCTTCTTTAAGCTGCCGGTCGGCAGACTTAGAGCTGTGGTTGAAAAACTCAGCAGTCCTGACTCTAAATTTGAGATAGAAACCAAGACCGCAGTCGCTGGTGTGGTGGGCACCAAGGAGTTGATCATTGCTGGATCAGATCCCGAAACCAATCAGTATATCACCCAGACGGTGTGCGAGGAAGGACGGGTTGCGGTCCGAAGCAGTGATCAAAAAATTCAGGGAGAAGTAATCCTGAATCCTCTGGAGCAGTCATTTACCAGGGAAAGCGAGGCTCCAGGTGAGAAGATGAAAATTACTGCCGAGCAACTCGAAGAGCTGATCCAGGAAACAACAATTATTGCCGGGGGAAACAGCTTAAGCCGAGCTGAGGAGTCGGCGAAAAAAGAGGAGAAAAAGAAAGAGGATAAGGCTGAAGGAAAAAGCAGCCTTGGGGAGAACAAAAGTAGAGAGCCTGCTAGCAGAGTATTCCTCCCCCCAATCAGCCAGCAAAAAATTTCTCCATCACTAGATTTGCCTGGCAGGCGAATACCACCTCCTGAAACGAATCCTGAAACAAATAATGATCATCCTCTTCCTCACGTTATCCTGGAGGGAGGTGCCGAAGCATTTGGAATTGAGGCCATAAGAGCAACAGCAGCAGATGATCCTGGAATGATCGATGGAGAGACAGGAGAAATCGCTCCCCTGTCTCATGAAACCATCGAGAAAATCATTCCTGAGATTGAAGAAAAACTTCACCAGAAACTCAAAGAGCTCCCCGGGCCACCACCGCCGCCGCAGTAATAAGGATTATAAAAGAGTCAGGTTAAATATTCCCTTGTCAACTAATATTCCGCCAAAACCGATATTTACCGTGTAGGTCCCGGTCATGGTGGTTGGTGAGGTGAGAATGCAGTTTAAGACAACCGCATATCCTCCGGGTAAAGTTCCACTTACCTCGAAAGTTGAAGTAGTCGGCAGCACACCTCTCACATCAAATAAAGTAGAGGTATAGCGGCTTCCCTGAAGGATAGCCGTACCACTAATCGATTGTAAGAGAGGATTTTCAATCAGGTCCAAGGTCATCGGTCCTGAATGGTACAAGATAATAAAGGCTATGAAGGTACTCTGCCAGGTACCGACCCAGGTTCCGGCCTGAGCAGCGGTGCGGATTAGCGGAGCAGACACCGCTGTGGGCACAGGGATAGCCGCAGATAGCGGAGAAGTCATCGGGATCAGCGGATTGATCGCCGGAAAGGATACCAAAGGCAAGGGGAAAGGATAATAAGCTGGCAGCAAACTAGGAGAAAAAAGTAATGGATTCAGCCCCTCGGCAAAGCCAAAAACCGGAACCGCAGGCAGAGGCGGGAAAAGATACTGTGCCTCACTGTGTGAGGTCCAAGCTATTGAGATAATGATGAAAATTATGGATAAGACAATATTCAGTTCTCTTCTCTTGATGCTGTTCATAGTTGAAAAACCTACCTGTTTCTGATGTAAAAATGATAGCGATTTAAATGATGATGGATACTAATACTAATGATGATAATGGATATATGAGTACAATACTGCTTTTTGACTAAAAAATGGGAGATAAATAGCATCTTTCGGTGGGCTTCTGCTTAACTTAGTCTGATTGTTTTTCCTGTTCCCTGAATAATAGGATAGGAGTTCCATAACTGCAAGCTATTTTCCCTGGCATCTGACCAGTAAAAAAGGGAGTTATTATTCTCTATGGCTGGGGTGACAAGTATAAATTCTCTATGGCTGGGGTGACAAGTATAAATTCCCTTATTTCAATAGAGACAGACAGAAACAGGTCAATGTTCGTCGAAATGGCACTGGTGAATAGTCACTTAAGGATGATTAGGGAATTTAGGATTAGGAAACAATCTTTTTTATATATTTTAATATATAATGACCAAAAGAGGCAAGACCAAACACTGATTTTTGGAAGGAACCCTTACTCTTTGGAAGGAACCCTTATTCAATAAGGGTTCCTTCCAAACCATCCTCCTAAAACTTTAATTAATATTAATTAAAGTTTTAGGAAAAGGGTTAAGGGGAAAACCCTTACTCGATAAGGGTTTTCCCCTTTAAATAAATATCGCTTAAGCTTCAAAAATTTTTGACAAACATCTAAAAAGATGATATAGATAAAAAGTTTTGGCTTATATTTAGCTATCCTGGGTAGAATTTGATTAAACTATTAATTTTTGGGTGGAGCGAAAATGGCTAATATTATTATTGTAGGAGCTCAATGGGGTGATGAGGGCAAAGGGAAAATAGTTGATATTCTCTCCCGCTATGCGGATATTATCGCTCGGTTTCAGGGAGGCCATAATGCCGGGCATACCGTTCACTTCAATAATAAGCAATATATCTTACATGCCATCCCTACCGGTATCCTTCATCCCCATAAGATGTGTATCATTGGAAACGGGGTAGTAATAGATCCCGCCGCTTTGATTCAGGAGATCGAGGAACTGACTAGCCAGGGAGTGGAAATCAGTGAGAAGAATCTGCGCATAAGCAAGCGGGCCCATCTGATCATGCCGTATCATAAAACCCTGGACCTGATGAGAGAGGAAAAAAAGGGAGAAGGTAAGATTGGGACCACAGGCCGGGGAATCGGCCCAGCCTATGAGAATAAAGTGGCCAGAACAGGATTACACATCGCAGATCTGCTCTTTGAAGGACCCTTGCGACAGGGGCTTTCCAGCAATCTTCAGGAAAAAAATTTCCTGCTAGAGAAATTTTTCCAAACCTCGGGGCTATCTCTCGATGAGCTTCTCGATCAGTACAAAAGCTATGGTGATCGACTGAAAGGCTATCTCAGCGATACTTCGATAATTATAAATCAAGCTATCTATGAGGGGAAAAACATTATCTGCGAGGGAGCCCAGGGCACAATGCTGGATATAGATCATGGTACCTATCCATTCGTTACCTCATCAAATTGTGTTTCCGCTCAAGCCTGCATAGGCTTAGGGTTTGGGCCGCAATTCATTGACGGCATTGTGGGGGTGGTCAAAGCTTATACTACCCGAGTCGGAAATGGCCCCTTCCCTACGGAGATCAAAGATGAGATCGGTGAAAAAATCCGCAAGGCAGGCAGAGAATACGGCGCAACTACCGGCAGACCTAGAAGATGCGGCTGGCTCGACGTCGTTGTTCTTCGCCATGCGGCTCGAGTCAATGGATTGCAGACCATTGCCTTAACCAAACTGGATGTTTTAGACAGTCTGCAATCTCTAAAAATCTGCACTGCCTATCGGTGGAAAGGGCAAATTTTCCGGGAATTCCCTCCCGAGCTCCACATCCTTCAAGAGTGCACCCCTGTGTATGAAGAAATAGATGGCTGGCAGCAGACAACTCACGGTATCCAATGCTATGAACATCTCCCCCAAAAAGCCAAAAACTACATCAACCGGATCCGTGATCTTTTGAATATTGATATTTCAATGATTTCTACAGGCTATGAACGGGAGAAGACTATATTCATTAAAAACTCTTTGTTGGACCGCTGGCTAGGGATAGGTGCTGATTAAAAATGTTTCCATTTTTTGAGGAATGGATAATTGACAACTGAAGCAAAATCTATTATAATCGTTGCACTTTTGTGTTTTGGATAGCAATGGTTCTAAAAAAAACAAAAAGATCGGGCCGTTAGCTCAGTCGGCAGAGCATCTGCCTTTTAAGCAGAGGGTCGCTGGTTCGAATCCAGCACGGCTCACTAAAGAAAATCAAGGGGTTACCGATCAAGATCTGTAACCCCTTATCTCTTTAAAACCAATCAATTAACGCGACAGACGATGAAGAACATTCTCAAGTATTACCTAATGATCGTTGGATTCCTGACTACACTGTTCATGGTGCTATTTGTTATTTTTCTATTCACTCTAATCAGCAATATCGGCAAAATGTCTGTCCGCATAGGGGAGAGAGAAACTCTTCTGGCCGATCAGCCCTATTACCTAGAATTGAACCTAGTGGGGGAGATCCAGGATCAAGAGGTTTCAGAATTAGACCGTTTTATTCAGCTGATCGAGGAGCAGCCTCGGTATCAGCTCTATGAGCTGATCATGACCCTAGATCAGGCCTCCCGCGATGGGCGGATAAAGGGACTAGTGATCAAAAATCTGGATGTTAAAGCACCCTTGAGCTCTCTTTTGGAATTGAGCGAAGCCCTAGTTCGCTTCCGCACGCAGGGCAAGAAGGTCTATGTTTTTTTAAACGAGGCTGACAACCAAAATTACCTCCTGGCTTCAGCCGCGGACAAGATCTTTCTCCAGAAAGAGGGCAGTCTCTTCCTGCCAGGAATCTCTGGCTCATTTATCTATATTAAAGATACCCTGGCCAAGATAGGCGTTGAGGCGGACTTTCTGCGAGCAGGAAGGTACAAGAGCGCTCCGGAAACGTTTACTGACAACAAGATGTCTGAGGATAGCAGAAAGGTATACACGGAGCTTTTGACTGACCTCCAGGATACGTTCATCACTACTCTGGTCAAAAACAGAAAGCTGAGCAGAGAAGAAGTAGCCGGCTGCCTGAACAAAGCCCTGTTCACGGCCAAAGAGGCCCTTCAGCTAAAGCTGGTCGATGTTCTCTCCTACCAGGATGAATTTCTTGAAACTGTAGAAAAAAAGCTTTTTCCACACATCGAGCCGCTTGAGTTCACCACCTATACAAAAGTTTCCCCCACCTCGATCAAAGGCCTCAAGGTCGACACTCACCGAAAGATAGCCATAATTGTGGCCAATGGTCTTATTCAGATGTCTGCCGAGGAAAACCAGATCAAAGAGCCCTCCATACTGCCTTCACAGATTATCAAAGGACTGGAAGAGGTTGAGGATGATCCAACGATCAAGGCCTTGATACTGCGGGTAAATAGTCAGGGAGGCTCAGCCCTGGCTTCAGACATTATCTGGAATAGGATCAGGAAGCTGAACGCCAAAAAGCCTGTTTTCGTCTCTATGGGCCCTGTGGCCGCCTCAGGTGGATACTACATTTCAATGGCTGCTGGTCAGCTTTACGCTGGCCGGACTACGCTCACCGGCTCGATCGGTGTTTTCGGTGGCAAGTTTGTAGTCAGCGATCTCCTTAACAAGATCGGAGCTCATACTGAAACCATCTCCTTCAGTGAAGGGGCATCTCTGTTTTCTCCTATCCAAAGCTTCACTCCAAGCCAGCGCCAAGAATTTGACCGCTTTCTCCAGCATACCTACCGAAGTTTTGTGGCCAAGGCAGCCTTAAGCCGCAACAAAAAGTACGAGGAGCTAAACGAGATCGCCCAGGGTCGGGTCTGGACCGGACAGCAGGCCCAGCAGGTTGGCCTGGTGGATGGGATCGGCGGCTATCATGAGGTCATTGAGGCGGTCAAGAAAAAGATCGGGCTTGAGAAGGGAACAATTCCAACCATTGTCCCGATAAGGATTGAAGCAGAAAATCTGCTCGATATGCTACGCACGATCTTTCCTATCATAGGGAAAAGCCTTGGGGGGAAAAGCCTTGGGCTTTCTTCCTCATCCCTCGAATCTTGCCTAAGCAGTAGAGAAGCTGGTGATCTAAAGAGGCTGAAGGACCTAATTTCCCAAGAAAGATCTCTTTACCTGATGCCTATCTTGGCAAAGATAGAATAGCAGACTAAAGACTCCTTGCGAAAGCACATCGAAAGACAGCCGCTACATGGAAGCTGTCTATGCTACCGCGCTGCGCCAGCCTGCGAAAGTTACCGCGCCGCCAGCCGCCTGCGAAAGCAGGCATCCGGGGTAAAAAAATTACACTGGGATTTGCGGCTGTTCAAAATGGTAGACATTAGTGTAAGACAACATAAAAAGGGACATAGCTCGCCATTGAGGGGCATAAATTGGGGAGGGGCATAACCATTGTCATTAATGGTATGGTAAGGTGTCAAACTCTATCGGCGGTAAATCTTTCGAATACCGCCGCCGCCTCCGCCGCGGACAAATTTTGGTGGCTCCTGCCGGACGATGGTTTTCTCCAGCATAAAGATTGACCACATCTC
>Ga0078972_1000341_pt2 | contig 79487 bp, 57 predicted proteins | sample YelNatPaOPGAMG01_FD_67568 | JGI IMG/M metagenome (GOLD analysis project Ga0078972, IMG submission 67568) | Hot spring thermophilic microbial communities from Obsidian Pool, Yellowstone National Park, USA - OP-RAMG-01 (SPADES assembly) (version 2) | ecosystem: Environmental > Aquatic > Thermal...
GGCTCAGCCCAATTGCGCCGCGTCGTGAGGCAATGGCGGCCTGCGCTGGAGTTGGGGCAGACACCCGCCGAGGCGCTCAGCCACAGTGGCGTCTTTCCCGACATCTTTACCAACCTTTACCGCACCGGCGAGATCTCGGGGCAACTGGACCAATCGCTCCAACGGCTGCACAAGCTGTACCTCGAGTCGGCTTTGAACAAACTGCGGGCTCTGGCGCAATGGTTGCCACGTGTGATCTATCTGGTGGTCGTGCTTGTGCTGGCCTACAAGATCGTCGCCTTTTGGGCTGGGTATTACGGCCAGCTTGATTCGGTACTGCAATAGCTCTGCTGCGGGATCGTGGGACCACCCAAATCGGCCCGCTAGCCTGGCAGGAAATGAGCGCCTTGCCCTTCCGACCCTGGACCACAGCCCACCGACCTGTTGGCAATGGCCGCCGGCGTGAGCCGGCGGAAAATCCGTAGCCGCCGACGTAAGCCGGCGGAATGATCCGCCTGCTGTTGCCCGGTCCGCCACCTGACGGCGGCGGCTACGAGGCTGGAGCAGCAAATCTGGTAGCCGCCGGCGTGAGCCGGCGGAAAATCCGTAGCCGCCGACGTAAGCCGGCGGAATGATCCGCCTGCTGTTGCCCGGTCCGCCGCCTGACGGCGGCGGCTACCCACCGCCTGGAATCCGTAGCCGCCGGCGTCAGTATGCCTGTGCCTGCGACGGGCCGGTGGCAGGGTCTGCCCTGTGGTGCTTGGATTTTTTGACGCTGGGCCGGTTTACGAAGGCGGACTGGAGCCGTTGGCGCTCGGGGGTTGGGCAGCCGGTGGAGGCGCTAAGCGCGCCTCTAGAAACGCCTTCAACTCGGAGGCAATCTTGCCCCCGAACCCGGGCACTTGAGCGATCTGCTCGACGGTGGCCAAGCGCAGGCGTTGGACCGAGCCGAATCGTTTCAGCAAGGCTGCCTTGCGCGCCTGGCCAATGCCGGGAAACTCGTCCAGCATACTTTCAGAGATGCGCTTGAGTCGGAGCTGGGCGTTATAGGAATTGGCCACCCGATGGGATTCGTCCCGGACCCGCTGCAGCAGTTTCAGCGCGCCGCTGTCCGGGTCCAGCCGGATCGGCTCGCTGCGTCCGGGCAGGTAGATTTCCTCGAATTCCTTGGCTAACCCGACGACCGGCAGGTGGCTCAAGCCCAGCTTGGCTAGCTCGGCACAGGCGGCGTTGAGCTGGCCTTTGCCGCCATCAACGAGGATCAAGTCCGGTAGCTTCGGTGGCCCGACGTTCGGTTCATGGGGCGCTTCAGAGGGCCGCTCCATCAGCGTGCGCAGTTCTTCGACAATTGGCCGGCTAGCGTCGGTATCCTCCGGTGTGGTTTGGCCCTGCTGTTCGCGCAACAGGCGGCTGTAACGACGCCGGATCACCTCCGCCATGCACGCAAAGTCGTCTTGGCCTACCACGGTCCGGATTTTGAACCGGCGATAGTTGGCTCGATCGGGTCGCCCGTTGCGGAAGCTGACCATGGAGGCCACGGCGAAGGTGCCGCTGATGTTGGAGATATCGAACCCTTCGATTCGTTGGGGTGGGGCCGGTAAGCCCAAGACGCGCGCCAGCTCAGCTAGGTCGGCTTCTGGATTAACCACCAGGGGCAGTTTACGCGGCAGCCGCTCGAATTTCTCGGTGCGCTGCGTGGTGCGCCGCAGGTCCTGCAACATGTCGCGCAGCTCGGCGGCCCGCTCGTAGTCTTGAGCTGCGGCAGCTTTTTTCATCTCCGCCTCGAGCTGTTCCTCCATTTCCTTGCACTGGCCGTCCAGGAAATCGCAGGCGGCCAGTACTTGTTGGAGGTACTGTTCGCGGGTGACGTTGCCGATGCACGGTGCGGTGCAATCCCGCAGATGCGCATACAAGCAGTGTTTGTAATCCTGTTCGGTGGGAGTAAATGCGCGGCACCCGCGCAGGTTGAACTGCCGGCGCAGCAACACCAACGTCCGCCGCAACGCGCCAGAGTTGGCAAACGGCCCGAAGTAGCGCGAGCCATCGTCCTGCCGAATCCGCGTCAGGGCAAAGCGCGGGATGGGATCGTTGAGGTTGACCTTCACCAGCAGGAAGCGTTTGTCGTCACGGAAGCTGACGTTGAACCGGGGCTTGAACTCTTTGATCAGTTTGCCTTCCAGCAGCACCGCTTCGGCCTCGCTGCGCACCACGTGCACATCAAAGTCCGCGATGGCTTCCACCAACGCATTGAACTTGAGGTCCCAACCCAGACGGCGCGAGGGATGAAAATATTGGCTGACGCGCCGGCGCAAATCGCGGGCTTTACCCACGTAGATCACGGTGCCGAACCGGTCCTTCATCAGATACACGCCCGGCTTGTGCGGCACGGTGCTTAATTTGGCGCGAATCTGCTCGCTAACAGCCACACCATTAATATCGCAAATGGGCCTGGGTTGTAAACCCGCTAGGAGCCCGTCGGGCTTAGCAGGTCTCACGTTCGTAAGATCTTGATTGGCAATCTGTTAAATTGTCGCGCCAAAATGTCTCACCGTTGATTATCAAGCACTTACGTCGAAAGTCCGACAGGCTCCTAGCCGGAGGCACTTGGCCGGCAGCCACGGACCCAAACGCTCGATCTGAGCCGGATCGCCCCAGGCTCCTGCGGGCCACTGCCAAGGCCCACGGGTTCCACTTGCTTATGGGTTGGAGTCGGTCTGACGCGGCTCCCAGGGGCGCCGGGCCAAGGCAGCCCGAATCATGGCTTCGTTTTGTTGGGCGGTGCGGTTGCCTGCCGGGTCGGTTGCCTCCGTAAAAGTGCCCGGCGGCAGGCCGTACCGGTCGGGGTCGAACGGCACACCGTGGCGCAGGTGCGCCAGAGGATTGTGGCCTAGGCGGGACTGTCGAGCTGCGCGCAGTGCGGCCAGGTCAATCTCAGCTACCACGATCTTCTCGCCCGGGCCGGGGTCCGCTTGAGCCAACACACGACCGTCAAAATCGACAATCATACTGCCGCCCGGCCACGAGAATGGCGGGTAATGCTCTAGACGTGCCGCTTGGTTGGCGGCCACCACGTAGGCCATGTTTTCCAAGGCACGACACCGGTTCACTACCGTCCACCAATCCATCGGCGGGGTTGCGCCCCAAGGGTCCATGTAAGCCGACACCCGCACCAGCACTTCGGCTCCTTTGAGCACCAGACGCCGGATCGTCTCGGGAAACAACCAGTCATAGCAAATCGCACAGGCCAGGGTCCCGATGGGGGTGCGCACCACCGGGAAAGGATCAGCATCGTAGCCCGGCACGTCCAACGGACTGGCGTGCAGTTCCCAAGGGATCCAGGGATTGACTTTGCGGTATTTGGCCAGCAGCCCCTCCGGGCCAATGAGGCAGGTGGTGTTGAACAGCACCCCAGGCCAGCGCGGGTCAAACTCTAGAAACGTGCCGGTCTGGATGTAGAGGTTCCACTGGCGCGCTTTGGCCACATACCGTTCGGTATGTTCGTTGGGCACCGGTACCGCCAACCGCTGGCGCAGCTCCGCTACGCTGCCATAGATGGGTGCCGCATGCGCAAACTCAGGAAACACTACCAGCCGCACCGGAAACAACGGTTGGTAACCGGCCACCAGCCCATCGATCAGTTCCAGCATCCGGTCCACCCGCGCCCCGATCTCGTCGCGGTCCCGTGGACACGAAAAATCCGTCTGACAAGCTGCCACAGCGTAACGCATGGTTCAAAGCAACTACTTTCGGTGTCAGGCAGCGACCGCCCTAGCCGCGGACCCGAGTCGGTGAAAGGCAAAAGTCAAATCCGCCCGTTGGCCAGCTCAAAAAGAGCTGGACTTCTGGGCAGACTGGGTTTTATTAATAGTGAAGCTCGGCTCAGTATATGAGAGCTGTCCGGACTCAACCAACTGTGATCAAAGCCATGAAAACAACCTGTGTGACACGTGCGGTTCCAGTTCAACTCAAGCCAACCCGGCCCCGTCTTTGGATGGGGCTGCACGCAGCGGCTGCGGTCGCAACCGCCTTGCTGCTGTGGCCCGGCCCTGTGCAGGCCCAACTGGACGACTTCAACGATGGCAACGATGACGGCTGGCAGCGCTACAGTCCACTGGCACCGTTCGGCCTTCCCGGGGTCTTCAGCTTTCCGAACGGCGGCTATCGGATCGAAACCCGGATCCCAAGCGGTATGCCGGACAACCCGGGTCGCGCCGGGAGCATTCGGACTAATGTAGTGTTGACCGACTTCTACATCGCGGTGGATGTGGTCAACTGGAAAGACGATGTACAACAGGTGTTTGGCCTGCTGGCGCGGATCGGTAACATTGGCCTAGGTCAAACCACGGGGTATGCCTTCACCTACGACCGCGGCTCGGGCGTCACGCCGACCAGTGGCGATTTCGACATTTCGCGGATCGATGGTGAAGTGCCCACCACCATTGATCGGGGCCCCAGCGGCTATCACTTGAATCCGGCCAAGGACTACCGGTTTGTGTTCATAGGCAAAGGGCCGAATCTGGAAGGCCGGGTCTATGAGCTACCCAATATCGAAACACCGGTGTTGACCATCACCGCCACTGACAGCACTTATCCCAGCGGCTACGGCGGGCTGGTGGTGTATGACAACACTGGTGGCAAGGGCGTCACTGACGCTACTTTCGACAATTACCTGGCGCTGCCGGAAGAGCCGCCTCGGCTCAAGTACCTCATCATCCGCGAGACCGAAGAGCTGCAAGTCTTCTGGCCGGTCACCTTCACGGGTTACATTCTGGAATCCAGTCCAGTGCTACCGGCCACTGAATGGACCCAGGAAGAGGTCTTCGAAGGCCCTCAGTTCTTCTACCATTGGGAAGGCAGTAACTTAGGCAACAAGTTCTTCCGGCTGCGCAAGCCCATGACCGGTTGGCCACCCTGAGCCGGGCAGACCAACCTTCCGGGCGTATTAACTTAAAGCAAGTCCTCATGTAGCATAGCCGGGATGTCACAGGACCCCCTGGAGTAGGCGGGGGTTGACAGCGCCAAGAAAACCGGCTCAGGCCTCCTGGAGCAGTCGGTGGATGGTCCTGGGTGGCGGCTTCGTGATGGGCAATTGATCTCGCTGCACATCGGCTCCATCCGGGTTCAGGTCCGGCGAATATGCTGGCAAATGTTCCAGGCCCGCCGGCGCAGCATCGAGGCGCCGTTCCAGTAGCCCTATCAGGCGCTGTTTGAGCGCCTCGGTTGGCGGCGTCGTGGAGGCGCACCGGTGGGGTTGGGGCTGCAGCGTGTCGCGCTCTTCGGAGTGCTGCCGCACCTGCCCCAGGGCAGCCACGCAGCACCCGCTAAACTCGCCCATCTGCGAAGTGCTCTTGCCTTGTTGGTAAAGGTGAATGAGCCACTCATCAACGGCCACAGGTACGGCTCGCACGTCCCGCTTGCCTCAAATCCCAACCCGCTGTGTTAATGACATGGTTTATCGAAATGCTCTAAAACTGCACTGCTCTGCCTGCTGACACCCTGCGCCCAGCAAACCACGCCTCCATCCACCACTTCCAAGCTCGGGCTGGGACCTAGGTGGCCTTCATGCAATACTCAGCCGCCCTCCGATGGCACGTCCGAACCACCAACCTGCCTGAAGGCCCAACAACCAGACCGAAAACCTAACGCCGAAAACACCGGCGGCACATTCCCAGCAGGTAGCGCTGAATCGAGATCGCGCGGGTGACCGAGCAACTCTATCAAACCCCATGGGCAGATCCCAACCCTACCCTCAAGGCCCATGCGGCTGCCTTGACCCGCACGTCCCGCCAACGCTTCGAGCCGGCACAAAACCCTCAATACTTCCTGGCAGAAAACTGTTGAATTGTTGACAACGCCTCCGACCAGCACGGTTCGGCGCGCCAGAGGCGCCTAGGGCAAGCGCCCGAGGCTCAGCAGACCGTGTCAGCCCCCTGCCTGAGGCATGCTACGCTCGCAGCCGCGCGATCTTACGTGTCTGCTCGCGTGTGCTGGGTGCCCCCAAGTCAATCCGCTCGCTCGACGCCGTATGCGCCATAATGAGTGGCTCGCCCAAAAGGCGGGTTCGATGGGTGGGCATCCCAACTTTGCGCCAGCTCTTGGACTGCCACAGTCGGCTGTTGCTGACGAGCGCAAATGGGCGAGCTGGCAGCGACACAGCCATTTGAGTGCAGGCGGCGGTGGCTTGGCTGGTGCGGGCTCCAAAGGGCGGCCTGCAAGCGCGCGGCTGGATCGAGGGTTGAAGCCCGGCCAGTTTAAAGCTGCGCCCTTGGCCGGCGTAGGTTGGGGATGGCTGCACGGTGCCTAGCGTGGTCGTGGAAGTGGGTGGAGTGCTTCAAGCCAGCTCTTTGATCCGCAGGGTACACAGACCGAGCTTGTTTTGGAACGGTGGCGGGATTTGCGGGTGGGGCTGGGCTGGAGTCAGGATGGCTTGGTTGGCGCTGTTTGGGCAGAGCCTGTGCCCAAACCCAGGCTCGCGGCGGGCAATGCCCCAGCCGGGCTTCGGCTGGAGGAGCATCGCGCCCGGCTCGGCACCCACCGATCTTTGACTGAGGCGAACGGTGTTGCCTCAAGCTGGGTTACGGTGTTATTCCAGCTCCGAGACAGCTATGAAGGCGCGCATCCTGTTTATTGTCCTGCTAACGGCGTTGTTATCCGGCCCTGGCGTGGCCCAATCCAACCGCACCTTACGCTTCACAGCTCGGACGCCGCGTGAAGCCAAGCGCTGGCAGCAGCAGGCGCGCGAGCGGCTTTGGGCTTTGATGATGGGCGGGGCCAAGCCGAAAGCGCCGGCCTTGGATGCCCGAATCCTGCAACGCATCGATGTGCCGGCGGGCGGGTATGTGCTTGAAGAGCTGTCGTTGCAGACGCTGCCAGATCGGCGCGTGCACGCCTGGTTGGCCGTGCCTAAAACGCGCCTGGGACGGGTGGGTGCCGTGCTGGCCTTGCATGGTCATGGAGGCAACGGCGAGCAAGTGGTTCGGGGTGAAGGGCTGTATTGGTATGGCCGGGCCCTGGCCGAGATGGGGTATGTGGTCATCGCGCCCGATATCGGCCAGCACACCTTGCAGCATACCCACTGGACCCTGATGGGCGAGCGGGTCTGGGACGCCTTGCGCTGCGTGGACTACGTATGCAGCCGACCTGAAGTTGACTCGGAGCGACTGGCGGTGGCGGGTCTATCGCTGGGGGGCGAGACGGCGATGTATGTGGCCGCGCTGGACCCGCGCCTGAAAGCCGTCTGCAGCAGTGGTTGGCTGACCACGATCCAAAACATGAAACACGGCCATTGCCCGTGCTGGAATTTCCCCGGCTTGGAAGAGCACTTTGATTTTGCCGATATCTTCGCTTGCGTGGCGCCGCAGCTACTGGTGTTGGAGATCGGCCAGAAAGAACGCGCGCCGGGTGGATTCCCTGTGGAGATTGCCCAGGCGGCCTTTGAAGAAATCCGACCGGCGTATCGCGTATTTGGCGTAGAACGCAATTTGGTGTTGGATATTCACAGCGGCGGGCACGAGTTCCGCGGAGCTGAATTTTGGCAGCCGCTGCTTCAAACGCTCGGGCCAGCTTGGCCCTGGCGGGCCGAGCCCACACAGCGTGCCGGGGCGGCAACCGCTGCGGCGGAGCTGCTGCGCCGGGGCGAGATTGCCCGCCGCAACTTTTGTCGCGCCCTGGGCGTGTTGGACGGTTGGTGGGCCACCCGCGAGCCGGTCACCGGCCTGTTCCCCCGCCGGCTCAATCAAGCCGTCTGGGCCCCGCAAGACAACGCCGCCGACATGTTCCCGTTCCTGGCCCTCACAGCCCATTTCATTGCGCAGGAGCGGCTGGAAGAGATCCTGCAGATCATCCCCAAGGAAAAACGGTTGACCGATCGGCTGGGCGTGTTGCCCGACTGGTTCGACCTGACCAACCGCACCTTCGTGTATGCCGATACCAACCTCACCCGGCTGATCTTCAATGCCGCCGAGTATTGCAAGGACGGGTTGATTCCCATGACCGAAGTGATGGGGCGCGGGCCGTGGCTGGATCGGATGGTCGAGTTGATGGACGCCATTTTTGCGCATGCGCCGGTGCTGAGCGATTTCGGGCCGTTGCCGGCTGATGATACCGAGGTCAACGGCGACCTGCTTCAAACCTTGGCCCGGCTCTACGCCTTGACGCGCGAAACCAAGTACCTTCAGTGGGCTGAACGGATCGGCGACGCCTACTGTTTCGAGGTCCTACCCAAAAACGGCGGGTTGCCGGCCTACCGCTGGGATTTTCGCAAACACGCAGCCATCCAAGACACCCTGAACCTCAACGACCACGGCAACGAACTGATCGGCGGCCTGGCCGAGCTGTATGTCATCACGCAGGCGTTTCATCCGGAAAAAGCCCAGCAGTATCGTGGGCCGCTAGCGACCATGTTTCACCGCTTATTGGCCGCGGCGCGCAATCCGGACGGGCTGTGGTACAACTTGATCTGGCCATCGACCGGCGAGCCGCTCAACCGCGAGACTCCGGACACCTGGGGTTACGCCCTGAGTGCCACGGCCACATTTGGCTTGGCCACTAGCGACCGCACGTTGCTGGACGCTGTCCCAGCGGCGCTGCGCCACATTAACCAGCCGCGCTACTGGGCCTGGAACGGGGCTGATGCCTACGCCGACTCGATTGAAGGGGCCACGTATCTGCTGAACCGGTTCCCGGTGCCCGAGGGGTTCGACTGGTTGGAACGGGTGCTACCCGTCTTTTTGGGCAAACAGCGACCCGACGGCATCGTGGAAGGATGGTATGGAGACGGCAACTACGCCCGCACCGCCCTGCTGGTGGCCCGGTTCTATACCCAAGGCGTGATGCCGCGGCCGTGGCGGACCGACCTGCGCTTGGGCGCACAGCGGGTAGGTGACACCTTGGTCTTGGCGCTGCGCGCAGAGCAGGACTGGGCTGGGCGGCTCGTGTTCGACCAGCCACGGCATCGGCTGGTTCTGCGTTTGCCGACCAATTACCCGCGACTGAACGAGTGGTCGGAATGGTTCACGGTCGAGCCCCAAGGGCGCTACCGGGTCAAGGTGGATCATGGCCGAGCCCAACTGCGCACCGGGACTGAACTGGCCGCAGGCTTCGGCCTGCAAGTGAAAGCTGGGCACACCGTTCGGCTAACTGTTGAACCCGAAAAGGCCGGTTCGTCCGGCATCTGACGGCTTGAAACCGTGCCCCAAGACACATCCGGTACGACCCAGTGGGCCAGCGAAACCTTGGCGTCCAGCGGGCTGCCAAGTGCCGGAACAGTGCCGGTGAGCCGTGCTGCCGTGGGCAGGCGCTGGCCCAGGCCACCGATTTGGCGCTTAGCTCCTTCGCACCGAGGCTACCGAAAGGGCGGAGGTTTAACAAACCGCCCAGGCTCAAGCCATCTTGATGGAGCTGACGCGTTGGCCTGGCCGAGTCGGGGTGTTGGCCAGGGCCTCTCTGCTGAGCCAATGGGGCATCAAATCTGTCCATGGCCTTGCGGTTAAACCGAGCAGGGGTGCGAGCAGCACAGCTTGATTGGGCAGGGGGATGGGGGCTTGCTTTGGCTGCATACAGCCCGGGGCCGGACGCAGCAATAAGCGTTGGGCGGGCGGTGCTCTATCGAGTGAGGCAGGCATTTTGCGGCCTGGAAGGCCCAGTTGCTCGCGAGGCCCAATGAGGGCCCAAAAAAGTGCAAATTGTGCTGAGATTAACGTTTTAGTGTCAAAATTCGCCAAGACAGACTTGGGACCGGTGGTATAATGTGACAAAGCTTTGGATCAGTGGCCGAGCGGCTCTGGCCGTTGGGCGCTGTAGGGCTGCGGCGGCACGGCTTTGGATGAGCCAGGCGAACCGAAAGCAGAACGAATAAGGTGCAACCCATGAAGACAACTGAGATGATGGCAGAAGGTGAGGTGCTACATGCAGCCAAGCACTATCCTGTCCCAAATGGGCGCATGGGCGGGGTGGGAGCCAAGCTTACGCGGCGCGTCGTAGCGTCGCTGATCGCCCTAGGGCTGTTGCCCGCATCGGTCTTGGCCGCCGATGGCATCTGGGTTGGGAGAGGAGCTCAACCCTATGGCCAAGCCATTTGGGGAGGCGTGGCCAACTGGGTGAACAGCACGGTGGCAAGCGGCACTGGCTACACTGCTTACTTCGGCCAATCGTTTGTCAACGGCTATCGCTGCATCGTCAACACCGCTCGGACGATAGGCCACATTGTGTACAACGACCCTGACGACGCGAACGACTTCATTTTGGCCAAGCACGCTAACGACTATGCGCTGACGCTGGACGTGACCAGCGGCATGCCGGACATCAACGTCACCCAGAGCAACCGCACTGTGACGGTGGAGGTTCGCATTGCCGGCAATGACGGCCTGGCAAAGAACGGGCCGGGGACGTTGGTGCTCACCCGGGCCAACACCTACACGGGTGGGACTGCGGTCAACGCCGGCACGCTCAAAGTGTGGACCGGTGGTGCCATTGGGGCGCCGGTCACGGTGGCCAACGGGGCGACGCTAGGGGTTGTGGTGACGACGGACAATGGGCAGTTGGTGGTGACGGGTGATTGGACGCAGGGCAGCGGCAGCACGCTGCTTATTGATTACGGGACCACAACGCCCAGTGCTGGAGTTGCGCCGCTGCAGGTGGGTAACCTTTCACTGGGCAGGAATCTAACCTTGCGGATCACTATCGATTCCTGGGCCAAGTTCGCCTCCGGTCAGGCTTATCCGTTGATTAGCTGGACAGGCAGCGGGCCAGCCGACGCCACAGCGTTCAGCGTGGTGGTGTTGCCGTTCCGGTTTTCGTACGAGCTTGTTGTGTTCGAGAACACCCTTTACCTGGATGTCATTCATAATGCGGCGGGGCCGATCTCTTGGAACACGGGCGACGGCACATGGGACACGGTCAGCCCCAACTGGTTGGATGCCACTTGGACGCCGACCACCTACTGTGACGGTCTGGATGCGGTGCTGTTTAACGACGCCCCAGACGTTCAAGGTAGTCCTACTGTCACGCTGCGCACGCCGGTGTCTCCGGTGAGTGTGACGATACGCAGTGGCGCCCGCGATTACACCCTGAAAGGGGCTGGTCGGATCGAAGGCGTTGGTTCTGTGGTTTTGGATGCAGCCAATACGGGCACGCTCAGTTTGGCGGTAGTCAACGCCTCCAGTGGCGAGACGCGGGTGTATGGCGGCACCCTGGTGCTGGCGGCCTCCAATACTTATGCGGGCAACACAGTGGTCACCGGCGGCGTGGTGCGGCTGGGCGCTGCCGAGGTCATCCCGGACGGACCCGGCAAGGGCAATGTGATTGTGGAGGTGGGTGGTTTATTGGACCTGAACGGCTTTTCTGAAACCATCAACGGCCTGGCCGGCTCTGGCGTGGTGGACAACCTGGCTGGAGGGACGGTGACTCTGACTGTGGGCGGCAACAACGTGTCCAGCGGGTTCATGGGCGTGATTCAGAACTCTGCTGGCACGCTCAATCTGGTCAAGACTGGCACTGGGGTACTGAACCTCTCGGGCGCGAACACCTTTAACGGAACGGTGACGATCGCTGGAGGCACGCTGGGGTTGGGGCATCGGGACGCCATCAGCAGCGTCAGTGCAATCACCATTGCGGGTGGGGCCGCCCTGACCCCGAACCTGAACGGTATGGTCATCAACGCGCCGATCAGCCTGGGGGCCAGCGGAACGACCTCCCGGATCAATGCCCCTCTTGAAAATGTGGGAGGCGGTGTCGTGTCCACGTTGACCCTGAACCAACCCATCTCTGGCGATGGCAATTTGGCCTTCTACGGGATCAACCAGCTTAACGCCTTCGGAACGATCATCCTCAACGCCCAGAGCACTTACGCTGGCTCGACGCTCATTAGCTGCGATCCGAACCAGAACGCCGGTCTAAATTGCTTCGTGAAACTGGGTATCCAAAATGCCCTGCCACCCAGCACGGAGCTAACGCTGGACGGGTTGGACGGCGGCGGGTCTGGTCGGGTGGTGCAACTGGACCTGAATGGGTACGACCAGATTCTGGGCGGGTTGAGCAGTGTGCCGAGGGCACTGTTAAGGCGACAGCAGATCGTTAACACGGACAGCAGCCGGCCCGCGACGCTAACAGTGAGCAATACCATCGACTGCACGTTCATGGGCGAGTTGGGTCCCGTGGAAGGGGCCAATAACATCGCCTTGGTCAAGGACGGTCCTGGCAAATTCACCCTTAACCCGTCCACCACCAATGCTCAGGGCCAGATTCTCAACAACTATTACACCGGCCCGACTACGGTGCAAAACGGCATCTTGGAAATTGGCCCCAACGGCCAGTTGGGCGGTGGCGAGTATGCTGCGGACATCTGGGTTGAGGCTGGAGCGGCTTTGGTGTTCAACAGCTCTCTAAACACGAGGCTGTTGGGCATGGTCAGCGGCCAGGGTAGCCTGACCAACGAGGGTCGGGGCACGCTGACGATCTGCAGTTGGAACGAGCTGCCCAACACGGTGGTGGCCCCCGGCAGCAGGCTGGCGATCAACAACGGCGCGGTGGAGGTGGTGACGGTCCAAACCGGTGGTACGCTGAGCCTACCATGGCTGGGCTGGGTGGGGCGCCTGACTTTCACCGATACGGGCACCTTGGAGTTTGACGTTGCCGGTGGAGGCATGCTGGACGTGGGCTACCCCGACGGCGTCATCAATGGGGGCGGGCCCGGCTCCATCACCATCAACATCACCGGCATACCGCCCATGCCCGGCGTGTACACGCTGATTACTTACAGCGGTCGGCTGCTGGGCAGCGGCTTCAGCGCTTACCGGATCGGCACCACACCGAGTGCTGCTACCTACCGGTTGATCGATGCCCCCGGCCAGGTGCAGTTGAGTGTCGAGCCAGCTTTGACTTGGACGGGTGCCGAGAGCAGCGAGTGGAGCCTCAACCCGATCGGCGGCCTGAAGAACTGGGCATTGCTTGGGAACCCGGCCGATTACACCGACGGTGTGGGCGTGGTTTTTGACGACACGGTCGGCACTGGTAGCACCACCGTGGACATCTCGGTGGTGGACGTGATGCCGCAGGGGGTGTGGTTTGACAACAGCACCTACAACTACACCTTGCAGGGGACCAAGGGCATTGTTGGCCCGACGGGCTTGATCAAGAGTGGCTCTGGTACGCTGACCATCTTGAACAACAACGCTTACACGGGGCCCACCGAAATCCGCCAAGGCGTGGTGCAGGTGGGCAACGGCGGCACCACCGGCAGCCTGGGCTCGGGGCCGATCCTCAACGACAGCACCCTGCAATTCAACCGCAGCGACACGCTCACGGTGGCCAGCCCCATCAGCGGGGCAGGCGCGTTGGAGCAGAACGGTCCGGGCATATTGGTTCTCTCCGGGGCCAATTCCTACAGCGGCGACACGCGCATCAACGTGGGCACGGTGCGCCTGGGCACTGGCGACGTTCTGCCGGACGGTTTGGGCAAAGGCAATATCCTCGTGAACGGCACGCTGGACCTTAATGGCTTGTCCGAAATCGTCAACGGGCTGACCGGATCAGGCACCGTGGACACGCTGGCCGGTGGTCCGGCGACCCTGACGGTAGGCGGCAACAATGCCTCCAGCACGTTTAATGGCCTGATCCAGAACAGCTCCGGCTCGCTGACCCTGGTCAAGATCGGCAGCGGCACGCTGACCCTGGCGGGAGCCAACCGTTACAGTGGTGGCACCCTAATTAACGGCGGCATTGTGCGGGCGTCTCACGCTACTGCCCTGGGCAGTGGTGCGGTGACCATCAACGGCGGGACGCGGCTGGTGGTGGACACGGGATTGGACCTCGCTAATCCGATCGTTATCGGGACCAACGTGGGTGTGGCAGGCCGCGGCTTGGTGGAGGCGGGCACGGCCCAGGGAATGGCTGTGATCCGTGGCCCGATCCAGATCACTCGGAGCGCCTCAGCGGGCGGCCACTTTGCGGCCCCCACGGCGAACACCATCCTGCACGTCGCAGGGCCCATTACCGCTCCGGCATCGGTCGAGGTGGCGTCGCGAGCTGGTACGGTGATGTTCTCCGGCGGCGGCACTGGCTATAGCCAGTTTGCTATTGGCGCGGGAACCGTGCTGGTGGGCGCTGAGGACGGGCTTGCTACCACCGCACGGGTCCGGATTGGCGTCTCCGCAGCGGGCGCGCTGGACCTCAACGGCTTCGACCAGAGCCTGGTGGCGATTGAGGGAACCGGCGCTAATGCGACCGTGATCAACAATTCCGTCAGCACCGATTCGACCCTGACTTTGACGGGGGTTTCGGTCTATGACGGAACGATCCGGGACAATGTCGATGGCGGCAAAGTGCACCTGAGGGTCCTGGGCGGCCAGTTAACGTTGACCGGGGCGAATACGTATCGAGGCGACACGCTGATCGAGGCGGGCACTTTGCTGGTCAACAACTCCAGCGGCAGCGGCACGGGCAGCGGTATGGTCAACATCAGCTCGGGCGGTACCCTCGGTGGCCGGGGCATCGTCACGGGCACGGTCACCGTCAATTCCGGCGGTAACCTCTCACCGGGCGTTGGCGTAGGCAGGCTGACCACCGGCAGCCAGATCTGGAACGGCGGTGGAGCCTACAGCTTTGAACTGAGCAGCTGCACTAACAGCGCCGGGTGGGATCTGCTGACCATCAATGGCACGTTGGGTGTCCAAGCCACGCCTGCCAACCAATTCCGCATCAAGCTCGTTTCCATGGAGGACACCGCCAACGCCGGCCCGTTGCCCGATTTCGATCCCAGCACCAATTACACTTGGGTGATTGCCACCGCCACTGATGGGATTGTGAACTTTGACGCGAGCAAGTTCCAGGTTGACACCAGCCGATTCAGCAACGCGTACAACGGCACCTTCACCGTGGCGGTCGAGGGCAACTCGGTGGCGGTCAAGTACGAACCTTCGGCGCCTCAACCGGCCATTGTGGGTTTTGGAGTCGTCAGCAAGACTTCGTTCTCGCTGACGTTCAGCGGGCCCAGCGGTCAAACCTACAAGGTGCTTAGCAGCACCAATGTGGCGTTGCCGCTGAGCCTGTGGCGGGTGTTGGCTAGCGGCACGTTCGGTGCCAACCCGGTCACCTACCTGGACACCAGCGCAACCAATGCGCAGCAGTTCTACTGCATCCAGTCGCCGTAGCCGCACCCCTAGCCAGACCCGACGCAACAACTATGAAGACAGGAAACCAAGCTAAGGTTGTCGTAGCCCTCGCCAGCAGCGTGGCGTTGGGCTTGAGCAGCCCGGCCGGTGCCGGAACGTTCTCCAGTAGCACCAACGCGCCCGGGCTGAAGGCGTCGGATATCGCCAATCTCCGGCAGCCGACCGGCTCAGACAAGTGGTGGTTTTCGGGGAGTAACGAATCGGGTGCCACGGATGCGGCCAAGGGCCAGACGTTCACGACGGGGCCATCGGCTGTGCTGTTTAAGGCACTGACCTATAAGATCGACGCGACTCAAAAGAAGACGGCCCCGACAGTCTATACCATTCGCGTGGGCTTGGTATCGGGCACCAACTTCACCTTGATCACCAGTGAGACCTGCACCCAGACCGTTGACACGCCGGTGGGGGCCTACATCACTTGGACGTTGGACCGGCCCGTTCTGCTATCTCCGAACACGACTTACGGGGTGGACGTGGCCATGAAATCCCAGACGGCCTGGCAGACGGGGATTCCGTACCTTGAGTACACCGCCAACACCAATCACCCGCGCATAGGCGCCTTTTACAACTCAGGCGATATGGGCGTGGGCACAAACTACATCGTCGTCGACTCGAGCAAAGATCGGGTGTTCCATGTCGATTTGGAAGATCCGCTGCGGCCGTGTCCAGCCGACGGCGCCACTGTGCCGGCTGGCGATGTCCAGTTGAGCTGGCGAAACCTCACGCCGAACGTGGGTTCCGACGTGTATGTGGACGTGTGGTTCGGCACCAATGCTGGTGCCCTGACCCGCATCATGACCGGTGGACGCAACACGACGAACACCACGGTCAGTGCCCCTGTGGCCGCCACTTACTACTGGCGGGTGGACTCCTACCTGGATGGCGCCCCAACGGGCACCCCGGTCATCGGCACCTTGTTCCGCTTTGTCGTGATCGACACGGATGGCGATGGACTGCCGGATGACTACGAATTAGCCCATACCACTCCGCCATCGCCCACCGCCTTGAATCCCGGAGATGACCTGGACCATGACGGGCTGACCAACATGCGGGAGTTCCAGCTCGGGACCGATCCCAACAAGCTTGACACCGACGGCGACGGTCTGGGCGACGGCGCAGAGCTGACCGGCGCGGGTGCGCGCCCGCCCACCAATCCTCTGCGCGTTGACACGGACGGAGACGGCTTGAGCGACAGGGTCGAAACCAACACGGGCATCTGGGTGAACGCAACCGATACCGGCACCAACCCAGCCCAAGCGGACACCGACAGTGACGGGCTCCGGGATGGCGTGGAGACCAACACGGGCGTCTTCGTGAGCGCAACCAACACGGGCACTCATCCCTTGTTGGCTGACAGCGACGGGGATGACGCTGGGGATTGGTATGAAGTCACCGCCACCTACACCGATCCGAACGATCCTGCCGACAAACCCAATGTGCCCTATCCGCTGCCCAGGCCGGATTCGACCCCGCCGGCCACCAACAATCCGGTGAAGGTCTTCATCCTTTCCGGCCAGTCCAACATGGTGGGCATGGGCGATATCAACCCCACCAATACGCCCGGCACCTTATCCACGATCGTCAAACAGGAGGGTAAGTTTCCGTACCTGCTGGATTCCAACGGCAATTGGACCGTCCGGACCGATGTGTGGTACCGGGGCGTGATCTCCGCCATCGGTAACGCTCCATTGACCGTGGGCCAGGGCTCTTCCTCCAGCACCATCGGGCCGGAACTGGGTTTCGGGCACGTTATGGGCTACTACTTGGACGAGCCGGTGCTGATCATCAAAGCCTCGATCGGCAACCGCAGCTTGCTTTGGGACTGCCTGCCCCCGGGCAGTCCGAGGTTCGACTACAACGGCTACACGTATGCCGGCTACGGCGATTCGCCCAACTACTGGCCAATCGGCGGCAGCCCGTCACCTTACGTCTGGTATGCGGGCAAGCAATATGACGACTACTTTCTGGACGAGGCCGACATGGGCCCACCAGCGTGGGTAGCAGGCCTTAACTACCCTGCCAATTGCCAGGTCCGGCACAACGGCGTGGTTTACATCTGCAAATCCGCTCACACGTCCGACGCTAACTCGGAGCCGGGTATCGGCGCCAATTGGGGGACGTATTGGAACGTTTACTCGGTGTTCAACGTGGTCGATATTCTCGATAACTGGGCGCGCGAATATCCGCAATGGGCAGCGCAGGGTTTCCGGATCGCCGGCTTCGTCTGGTTTCAAGGCAACAAGGACTTGGGCGAACCAGCCGCCAGCCGCTACGAGACCAACTTGGTCAACCTTATTCGATGTGTCCGGAGCTACTACGCCAACCGCTATCCGGGTAAGTGCACGACCAACACGCCCTTTGTGGTGGCGGTCGGGTGCGGTGATCCGGGAACGTCGGGCTACGGGCTGGTGGTCGCCCAAGCGCAGCTAGCAGTCAGCGGCGAGCGGGGCAAGTATCCCGATTTTGTGGGCAACGTGAAAACGGTGGACACGCGCGGCTACTGGCGCGACGCCGCCCAATCTCCGGCCAACCAGGGTTACCATTACAATCGGAATGCCGAGACGTTCATGCTCATTGGGGACGCGATTGGGCGTGGGATGATCGAGTTGCTCAGCGCCCAAGCGGGAAACGATTATTCCCGTTGGGCTGCCCAATGGCCGGGGGCCAATCTAACCGATCCCAAGGCCGACCTGGATGGGGACGGTCTGAGCAACAACTACGAACGCATCTGGGGGCTGGATCCTACCGACGCGGCCTCGCGCAGCCCGTTCAGGGACTTGTCCGGCCTGCCGAGCGGCACCTTTAGCTACTTGCGACGTAAACCGTCCCTGACCGGATACCGCTACATGGTCTGGACCTCGACCGACCTGATCACTTGGGTTGAAGACGCCGGCGCAGTCCAGACCAGCACGCCCGTGGTGGGGGACGTCGAGACGGTGACCGTCAGCCTCAGCCCGGCGTTGTTAACCCAACCGCGGCTGTTTGTGCGCGTGTGCGCGCTCCAGTAAACTGTAACCGGTTGGGATTTGACGCGGTGAACATCGTCCAGGTCTGGGGCGTAACCGGTTCCTGATGATAACTCGGACCTGACTGAACCTGAGATGGCAAGATGCAACCGCACCGAAATCCGGCTCTTGTTAGCCTCGGCACTCGTGCTGTGGGCCGGAGCTCTGCAGGCAGCGTGGTTCACTAATAGTCCCACCCCGCCGACGGTTCGCGGCGACGATATCGCCTGTTTCGCAACGCCAACCGGTTCCGATAAGTGGTGGCCTGACCCAGCCACCGCGTATGGAAACCCGGGTAAAACCGTAGGCCAGACCTTTAGGACGGGGAACGCGGCTTTGTATTTGAAGGCCGTGACTTTCAAGATCGCCCAAGCCACTCAACCCACCAAGACCTACACCATCCGCGTCGGGGTCGTTTCAGGTACCGCCTTCACTCCGATTGCCAGCGAGACAGCTACGCAGACGGTCGCCACCGCAGCCGATGAGTACTGGACTTGGACGTTGGCATCGCCTGTGTTGTTGTTGCCCAACACCGTTTACGGCGTGGACGTGGGGTTGAACGCCAGCACGTCGGCCTGGCAAACCGGGATTCCCTACGTGTATTACAGTGCCGATGCTTATCCTGGCGGGACCCGGTTTCGGTCCGGCACAGCCGGTTATGGGGTGGGCGATACCAACATGAGCGACATGTCTGGAGACCGGCTGTTTCATATCGCTTTGGAAAAACCGCTCAGCTCTAACTTCGTGCTGGTAGCCACCAGCCCTGGCGATGACGCGACCAATGTGGTGGTCCCGTGTTTGTTGGTGGCCACCTTCAGCCAGAACTTGGCTCGGGGCACTGGCTACATCCGGCTCAAGAACCTGACCGATTCGACCGAGAGCGCCATCCGGGTGACCGACCCGCGGGTGGTCATTACGGACAATCTCCTGAGCATCGATCCCGGCAGCCTCTGTGGGCCGAACGAGGCTTACGCGGTGCGCATCGACCCGACTGCTCTTCGAAGCGAATCGGGGTTGAGCTTTCCGGGCATCACCAACGATACGACCTGGAACTTCACCACCGGTGCTGGAGACCCCTTTTTGCTGGCGGTGAGAGAACTGACCGATTACATCAACGGGTTCACCAATTTAACTGCTGCACAAATCGCGGCTGACAGCGTGACCATCGATGCAAACAAGGACCGGTTCCCCGAAAGCTCGAACACCATTGCCGCGGTGTTTGAGCTGGTGCGCACCTACGACCGCGTGAAAGGGCCGTTGTGGGTCGCCACCGGTCTCCTCACCCGCTCCAGCGAGACCAACGACCTTACCTGGACGATCTACCGCGTCATGCAAGCCATCATGGACAAGATTTACAACACCCAGACGCTTACCCAGTACGAGGCGCTGCTGAACGGATTTAAGTTTGGCAGTGCATCGAACTTCCCGGGGCCATGCCCTGCGCCACCCACCAACCAGACTTATACCGTGGCCATCAACGCCAGCTTCCCGAAAACCTTCGGACGCGATACGCAAGGCTGGACCGTGCCGGCTCGCAGACCCACCGGCGCCTACCTGGCTCCGGGCACCATCGCCATCGTTACAGTCCCGCCCGCATTGGTTGGCAAAGGTTACCAGATCCGCGTCGGGGCGCACTCCTGGGACATGTCCAGTCGGCCTTCGGTCCGGCGGTTGGACCGCAGCTCGTTGCTCTATGACATTGCCGCCACCACCACTAAGGTGGCCAGCCCGCTCGGCGGCGGCATTTACATCGAGGTTCCCTACAAGGCCACCGGCGGGGTGGTCACCATCACCATTACCGGCGCGGCGCGAGCGCCCTTCTTCCAAGCTACACATTTCCACCAAACCACCGTTGCGGAGTGGCTCAACACCGAACGGACCAATCCTGCACCGTGGGCCGATTTTCAGTCGGACAAGTTCATGATGCAGGTGCCCCGAAGTTGGATTTACAATTTCACCAACCCGGTCACCGTGATGGCCAACTGGGATGCCGCCATGGACGCGTGCAATGATCTGATGGGATTCCCGCACGACCGGGGCAAGGAGACGATGTATTATCAGGTTGACCTTCTGCTGCGCGCCTCGGTCTACGCCCCGGGCTATCCCACAGTGAACTTGACATACGACCCCACCAAGGATTACGGCGGTAACCACAACAACTACCTGCTGACCGGTCCGCAAAACGTCCCGAGCTACGTGTTCCACGAACAAGGCCACTCCTACTTCTTCCCGAAGTTCCCTGGCGAAACCGAGTCCGCCGTGCACCTGCTGCATGTGGCGGTGATGCATCGGAAATTCGGGTTCAGCCTCGACGATGCTTTTCGGACCTCGGTTGACTACGGCAACTTCCGGAAGGTGACCAACGCTCCCTTGGACAACACCGCCGTGCTTTGGATGACCAGCTTCAACTTCTCGCCCCGCAAACTGCCCATGGCCGAGTGGGAAAAGGCTTACCAGCCTCAAGGCCACGCCAAGTTTGTTGACTTGGTGCGGCTGTTTGGTTGGAGCGGCTTGGACGCCTTCTGGTACTACTACAACTCCAACGACACCTATGGGGTCTCTTATCCCACCGACAGCGACAGCATGCTGTTGCAACTGTGCAAATCGGTTGGCAAAGACATCCGACCCCTCTTCCATTTTTGGGGCATCTTTCCCATCGACGCTGCCCGGTTGCAGAGCGCCATCAATGCGGCTGGACTCAAAGCGCCGGCCGAAATCTATGATCGGTTGGTCCACTACAAGTCGCTGGTGCCGACGAACAATGCGGCCTATCAGGCCTGGTGCCTCATGTGGTACGGCCACCAGCCCAGCACCAACGGCTACGCAGTCGAACGCGAGCACGCCCGGCAGTGGAGCACCAACCTGCTCAATGGCGCCGACCCCCAGGTGCGGTTCCCGACCGAAATTTTCGACGAGGCTGCCGCCGAACAAGTCAAAGCGCGCGTGCAGGAGATCATCGACCTGTATTATCCCAATGGCCGTCCAGCACCTCCGGAAGCGCCCAGTGGCCTGGTTGCCGCAGCTACCAATGCTGCGGTGAACTTGACTTGGAACATCGTCTCGGGCGCCACCGGCTACAACGTCAAGCGGGCATTGAGCCGTGGTGGCCCGCATTTGCTGATCGCCAGCACGGTCAACACCAATTACACCGACACCGCCGTCACTAACGGCCTCACGTATTATTACGTGGTGTCGGCCACTAACCTGTTTGGCGAAAGCGGCAACTCGATCGAGGTCAGCGCACGCCCGGAGGCACCGCCCGTGACCCCGCCGGTGCTCAACCGGTATGGTCCGTGGAGCCACGGTTGGTTTAGGCTGACTTTTAGCGGTCCGACTGGCCAAACCTACAAGGTGCTCGCCAGCACTAACGTGACGTTGCCGGTGGCGACGTGGACGGTGCTGTCCAGCGGTACGTTCGGCCCTAGCCCGGTGACCTACATCCACACCAGCGCAACCAATGCGCAGCAATTCTACTGCATCCAGTCGCCCTAGAGGACGTGGCCTCCGGCTGTGTGGGTTAGGGGCAGGCGCCACGCGCTGCGGTTGGACGAAGGCCTCTGAGCAGGGGCTAGCTCAGCTTGGGATTGTGTCCGCCCGACTACCCGGCGGCTATCGGGGTTCGCTAGTCGCAAATGAAAAACGGAATCTGTCCGTATGCAAGCCAGCGAGCTTTCGAATAACGTGGGCAAGTTTGCGGCTAGCCCTGACTCGGGTCGGAGCGGGTCGAGACCTTGTTGCCATTTCAAGCCCTGGCCGGTATCGATTGGGGCGCAGCGATTGACGTCGAACCACCATAGACGCGATGTCGATACCCCGGAAGACTTTGCCGTGAAACGATGTTCTAAACCGACCACCCCGTCCCCATGCGAAAACACGAATCGATAAACCACTGTCTGAACCGCACCATGAAGCTCAACCGGTTATGTTCCATTCTGCTTTGGATCGCAGTCTTATCATCGAGTCCATCGCGCCTGGTGGCAGGCGAGAAGTTCGATACGAATCCCAAACACCAGTTGCCGCGGCCGGATGGTAAACCTGCTGACACGAACAAACCGGTCAAGGTGTTCCTCTTGATGGGGCAGTCGAATATGGTCGGTATGGGCGAAGTCAGCCCCGAGACCACCCCGGGAACCCTCGAGTACCTGACCCGGAAAGCCAAGCGGTATCCTCATCTGGTGGATGATCAAGGCAATTGGACTGTGCGCTACGATGTGCGGTACGTGTTTGTGATGCAGAAGGGCGACGGCATGCAGGTGGTGAGGAACGAGTGGCTAACGGTCAAACCCCGCACCACCTTCGGCCCGGAACTGCAGTTTGGCCATATTATGGGGTACCTGCTGGATGAACCGGTGCTGCTGCTGAAGTCCTGCATCGGCAATCGGAGTCTCGGGTGGGACCTGCTGCCACCTGGCAGCGAGAGGTTTACCTTCGAGGGTCGCGTTTACGCGGGCTACAAAGATACGCCCCCGTGGTGGGTCGAAGGTCAGCCCAAGGCAACCGTCAACTGGTACGCCGGCAAACAGTACGACGATGATGTGGGCAACGCGAAGAAGGTCTTGAGCGAGCTGGGCAAGTTCTACCCGGGCGCTCGAACCTACCAGATCGCTGGATTCGTCTTCTGGCAGGGGCATAAAGATCAAACGCCCGTGTATGCCAGTCGCTACGAGCAGAATCTGGTGCGGTTCATCAAAAGCCTCCGCAAGGACTTCGACGCGCCCAACGCACCTTTCGTGCTTGGGACTATCGCATTTGGCGGATGGAAACTGGCCGGCCCGGGACTGACCATCGCCAACGCTCAGCTCGCGGTGAGCGATCCTCAAAAGTACCCCGAATTTGCCGGTAACGTGAAGACCGTGGAAGCTCGGGATTTTTGGAGAGAATCAGACGTTTCGCCCAACAAGAAGCAATCCCACCACTATTATCGCAATGCGGAAACGTTCATGGAGGTGGGTAACGCGCTCGGTTGGGCCATGGCCGAACTACTGGGGAAGGCCCCTCGGTGAGCCTCCCCAAGGAAATACCTGGCTCGACTTCATGGCGCAGGAGCGCATGGCCGTTTTGCACAGTGTCCCGGCGTGCCAAAGCCATGCACTTGTGTGCGACTGGCTTGGTGGTTGTTTAACACCACGGTGCGCCCGCCTTACTTGGCCCCAAGGCCATGCGTCGATGCCAACACCTGACCAGAGCCCATCAGCCTCAAGGGCACACCCCACGCCGAGCATCCAACGACCGAGGGGATCTGCTTTTGTCCGTTAGCACAAGAACTTGAACCCATGACACTAAATCCAATACAGCCAAACCAAAACGCAGCGACCATGAATCGAACTAACGGATGGAGCTGCCTAGCCTGCCTGCTAGCAGCGACCACACTCGGATTGGCATGGGTTAACGCGGGCGAGCCGGTTGGCCCGAGCCCTGAGGCCGAGGGTCAGTTACTGTCGGCCTTGGTTAGCTTCAAGGCGCACATCGAGGGCAAGCACACTTTGGATGCCAACCAGCTCGAGGCGCACAAGGCCATTATCGATAAGCACCGCGACCTGTTTGGCAAGACCCGCGCCGTCATCCAGGCCGCATTCGATTTGGTGCGGACTTACGAGACGGTCAACGGGCCGCTGTGGGTCGCGCACCCGGGCTTCAGGCGCGTTCGGCGGGACGGCAAGCTAGTGCCGCCAGCCAACGACATTCACTGGACGATCTTTCAGGTGATGCAGCACATCATGGACCGGGTTTACACGGCGGAAAACCTGACCCGCTATGCGGACTTATTGAACGGTTTCAGGTTCCAATGCGCATCGAATTTTCCGGGGCCTTGCCCCCAGCCCGCGGACCCGGACCAAACCTACACGGTGCCCATCTACGCCAGCTACCCGGACACTTGGGGCTGGCCCACGCAGGGTGACGGCCCGGGCACTTTCGCCCGCAAACCCACCGGCACCTACCTTGCCCCGGGGTCGATTGCCACAGTGACCGTGCCCGCATCCCTGGTGGGCAAAGGGTACAAGGTGCGCGTGGGCGCACACTCGTGGGATTTCGAGAACCGCCCCAACGTGCTGCGACTATATCGAGTCTCGCTGGTTTATGACATCAACTCCACGGAAACCAAAGTGGCCAACCCGCTTGGCGGCGGAATCTATATCGAGGTGCCTTGGTTGGCCGCGGGCGGCGTGGTGAATGTGCAGATCAGGAATGCGGTGCGCGCCCCGTTCTTTTCGGCCAAGAGTTTTTATCGAACTTCCCTGGACGAATGGCGCAACAAAGAACGCAAGCACCCGGCGCCTTGGGCCGACTTCGAGTCCGACAAATACATGTGCACGGTGCCACGGGTGTGGATTTACAATTTGGACGACCCGGTCACGCTCATGAACAAGTGGGACCTTGCCATGGACACAATCAACGACCTGATGGGGTTCCCTCGACTTCGTGGCAAGCAGACGATGTATGACGTGGTGGATCTGCAGTTGCGCGGCAGCGCATTCTTTCCGGGTTGGCCCACGGGTAATCATAGGGGCTCGCCGATCCGAGACGATTGCAATGGCTACGCCAGCTCCTGTCTTGTCCGCGGCCCTGAGCATGCGCCTGACTTCGAGTTTCATGAACAAGGCCACGCTTATTTCTTCCCAAAGTTCAAAGGCGAAACTGAGTCCACCGTCAACCTGCTGCACGTGGCGGTTCTCCACAAGGGGTTTGGCTACGACCTGGACGAGGCGTTCCGGCGCTCGCGCTCGGGCTACAACCGCCCCTTTTGCACCCTGGACAACACGGCGGTCGAGTGGATGACCAGTCTGAATTTCGTGAACAAGCAGCCCATGACCGCAGCCGAGAAGGCTTACCAACTCAAAGGACACGCCAAATTTGTCGATATTGCCAGGCTGTTCGGCTGGGACAAATTGGGCCAGTTTTGGTACTCATTTACCAGCGAGTATGAAAAGACCGGCAAAGTACCGGCCCGCGAGATCCCAACCGACGCGGGCCTTCTGCGCCTGTCCAAGGCCGTGGGGGTGGATATCAGGCCGCTATTCCATTTCTGGGGTTTGCCACCCCAAGACGCCCCGGCGTTGGCGGCAGCCATGGCGAATGCCCAGCTCAAGCCATCTGCCAAAATATGCGATACCCTGATGCGCTACAAGGCGCTGGTGCCCCGGGACAACCAGGCCTTCCGAGACTTTGCCCGGAAATGGTGGGGCAGACAGCCCAGCCCGCAAGGGCACACAACCGAACGCGACCACGCTCATTACTGGGACCAATACACCGACAAAACCGCCACCCTCATCCAGAACACCGTCCAAGAAATCATCGACCTCTACTTCCCCAACGGGCGGCCTGGAGCGTGAAGGCCGCCCAAGCACATCAGCCCATGCTCTTGGAACAGGACCCCGGGCTGCGCAGGCCAACCCCTCTTTTTGCGGCGGCCAAAAAGCTTTTGGCGTGAATGAATCGGCGCAAGTTCTTGAGAGCCACCTGCAGAGCCATTGCCAGTGCGGCAGTTGTGGGCGGTCGATGGGATGATTGGCCAAGCGCTGCGGGGGCAGGGAAGGCGAATTTCCGAGACTTGTTCGACTCGGATGACCCAACGGTGCTGGCCTTTGCCCAACGTGTGTTTGAAAAATGTGTCTTGGAGAAGCTGCGGGCACCGGTCGAACCCCTCAGGCACACTTGGGTTCAACCCGGCGGGCCCTACTATCAGGGCCAATGGATTTGGGACACCATGTTTGTGGTGGACCTGTTGAGTCTGCTGCCCGATCACACCCACGTTATCCGCGACATTTTCCAGAACTACTGGGATTTCCAAGACCGATGGAACAAAAGCATGCCCGCCTATGCCCACGACATGGTCGTAGGCGTGATCAAGACCGCACCGCAGGAACCTCGGCAGTTCTCGCAGATTCCAATCCTGGCTTGGGGTGTGGACCGGGTTTACCAGCGCAACCAGGACCCAGCGCTGCTGCAGCAATGCCTGAATCGGCTCGAGCGGTTTCACAACTGGTTTTGGCGGGAACGCGACGTCACCGGCCTCGGGTTGATTGCCCCGGGGCTTACAGCGGCATCGTGCAGCATGCGCGCTGGGAGACGTTCGACTACGACTGTGCCTTGGACGATTTGCGGTTGACGCCGCATCCGACGCGCAAGGGCCTAGACGAAGGGGCTTGGTACGGCGACATCTGCACACCCGGCAATACGGCTTACCTGATCTTAGCGGAGCGAAGTCTGGCACGGCTGGCCACTGTCGTGGGGGACACCGCCATGGCCAACCGACGCCAACAGCGCATCAGCCAGGCCGTCCAGGCAATGCGCAATCACATGTGGGACGAAAAAGCTGGCACATTTCGGGCCCTAAAGCGTGACTCGCTCCAGAAGATTCCGGTGGTTACCATCAGCAGTTGGATCCCGCTAGCCGCTGGCGTGCCCACCCAAACCATGGCCGACCGTATGGCCCAGGTGCTCAGTTCACCGACGTGGATGACCCCGCTGCCGGTACCAACCCTTGACCCCACCGACCGACGCTGGAAATCCGATGGCTTCTGGCGCGGCGACGTTTGGCCCCCTACCAACTACCAAATTGCCAGTGGCTTGGCCGCTTATGGCTACCGAGAGCTGGCTGCCGAGATCTGCGATCGGACCATTGCAAACGCAATCAAACACGGTGTCAGCGAGCACTACGACTCGGTTTCGGGTAAACCGTTGGGCATTCGGGACTATTGCATGAGCTGCACCCTGGTCACGATGATGCTCGACGGGCTGACCCAGAAGCACAGGCTTTGGTTGCGCACCCAAAACCTACCCCAGCTCGGTCGATAGCACCGCGGCTCAACCATAACCCTATCGAAACCAATGCAGTAACTCCGCACCGGCCCGGGGCACGTGGCAGCAGAGTGGCTTGGGGGATGGACAACCCATGTCTTGAGAGTTGGCGGGTGACCTCATCGATGACCTCGTTTTGCTCAGAGCAAGTGACTCAGCTTCGGAGCCGGTTTGTTGCCGGGGAAAGTGACTGGCATTTAGGCTCGGCACCCGCAGCCTTGGCCATCCCGCAGCCTTGCGTTCGCAAAGCACGCAGCGTTGCCTTGGCTGACCGTTATGCCTAGGCCCGTGCAAGCGCTGGCTCCTCCAGCGGAGAGCCGGCCAAGCTGCACAGGCTCCCGTGCCGAAGGCCGGCTAAAGCTACTGCCCCCGAGCCTGCGACTCGACGCCGCGTTCACGCAGAGCAGTTGACGCCCGGGGCAAGCCTGTGTCCTTCTAGTTCGGGCCTTGTCTTTCTGAGGCGCCCAAGCCAAGGTCATCGGCATGACTACGCCCAAGCGGGCGCTGACACAACAGCTACTGCTTCCGCAGAGCGGCAAGGCGCAGCAGGAGCGGGTTGACAGCCGGTCGGAGGCTGTCGGCTTGCAGGATCGGACCCTTGGCGAAGCCTGATCACCGGTGGCAGAGCAGCGGCCCAATGAACGCAACTGACGTTAAATCGGAACCGCTCAGCCTATTGGTGCCGGCGGACCTGCTGGCTGAACTTTTTGATCATGCGCCCGACTTGGCGTTCTTCGTGAAGGATGCGACGGGCCGCTACGTGGCCGTCAATGAGTCCTTGGTCAAACGCCACGGCTACCGGCACAAGTCGGATGTGCTCGGGCGGCGGCCCTGCGACATCTGCCCGGGCGACTTTGGTCGAGTGCCCACCGAACAGGATGCGGAGGTGCTCCGCACCGGCAAACCCCTGATCGACCATCTGGAACAGCAGTGGTATCTGCCGCAGAACCCGGTTTGGTGTCTGACCACCAAGCTCCCCATCCGGGATGCAGCCGGTAACATTATCGGGCTGATTGGCATCTCGCGCGATGTTCGGGCGCCGGTGGACCCGCGCCGGATCCCTGCCCAATTGGCGGCGGTGTTAGACAGCTTCGAGCAGGCCCTGGCTGAGCCAGTCACGCCGGCCATCCTCGCAAAACGGGCGGGATTGACCCTGTCCAAGTTTTCCCGACTCATTCACCTGTTTTTCGGTCTGACTCCGGGGCAATTCATCGCTCGGGCCCGGTTGATCGCTGCGGCACGGCTCCTGCGGGAGACCGACCTGGACGTGTGCGAAATTGCGCAGCAGTGCGGCTTTTACGACCACAGCGCGTTCACCCGGGCTTTCCGGTCTGCGATGGGCGTTACGCCCAGTGGCTATCGGAAAGCCATACGGAACCTGCAAGCTTCCGATCCTGAGAAAGACGGCGCCCCCAGCCCCGCCGCCCCCACCGGTCAACCGGACAAGCCAGCCTGATCGTGCTGCCCGGCTGAACGGCCGGTAATCGCTTACAACCGGCGCCTCAACACCGCCCATTCCACCCACACTGTCTGCAGCCTCCGGCGTTTGGGAACAGCGCGACGAGCATTGCGGCTGCCAGTCCAACGGGCCAGTAAGCGTCCGGCGCACACCCGGCATCCACGCACCGTTCGGCATGCATGCCTCGGCTCAGAACCGTAGAGTGGCGCTGTCCGAGCGCCAGCGTGCAGTACGGCTGGCCGCCATATACTGAGCAAGCGCCGATCCGGCTCGCGCTGGTCAATAGGCCGGCTTTTGATGCCACACTTAGCCACCGACAAACCTGCCGTTAACGTAGCCGTCGACCTGGGGCGGCGGAAGGCGAGAAGATGCGATGAGGCTCACGTGCGAGCACCGTGACAATCCGCTTGCTCCGGCACGCAACCTGAGTTGCAATGACACCCACAAGCGGAACGATGAACACCACCTGTCAGGACCTCGGGCGAAGCCAGGCTCCGTGCTGCCGAGCTGTGTGGAGTGGGCGGCGTGGGTGGGCACCGGATGGAGCCGAGTGCAGCCGTTGGCTTCGAGTCGAGCCAACGCATAAGGATGGACCGAAGGTGGCAGAGCAAGGTCGCACCGTTGGCTGGGGATTGTGCCCGGGCGCGAAGTTGGCGCTGTTGGTGCTGGGGCTGCTTGGGCTGGGCTGGGTGCAAACCGCATGGCCTGCTGCGCCCCCGAATTTTGTGATCATTTTGGCTGATGACCTCGGTTACGGCGACCTGGGTTGCTATGGGCATCCGTCGATTCGGACGCCGCAGTTGGATCGCATGGCGGCTGAAGGGATGCGGTTCACGGATTTCTATTCGACGGCTGAAGTGTGCACGCCCAGCCGCGCAGCGTTGTTGACGGGTCGCTATCCAATCCGCAGCGGCATGTGTCATGACCGCTATCGGGTGCTGCGCCGGAACTCGATTGGGGGGTTGCCCCAGCAGGAGATTACGCTAGCCGAGCTACTCAAAACCCGCGGCTACGCCACCGCCTGTATTGGCAAGTGGCATTTGGGGGTGTTCGCTCTCCAGCCGGCTCATCATCCGCTGCGGCATGGGTTCGACTGGTACCTGGGCCTGCCACATTCGAACGACATGGACCCGACAGCGCAGGCGCCCAAAGGCGCCACCGCACGCTTGGATCAACGGGCCGAGTGGTGGAACGCACCGTTGTTCCGCAACGAGGTGTTGATCGAACAACCAGCGGACCAGACCCGTTTAACAGCGCGATACACTGAGGAGGCCATCCGGTTCATCCGCACGCACAAGCGCCAGCCATTCTTCGTGTATCTGGCCCACACCTTCCCTCATGTGCCCTTGTTTGCTGCGGAACGGTTCCGCGGGCGCAGTGCGCGCGGTCTGTATGGCGATGTGGTCGAGGAACTGGACTGGAGCGTGGGTGAGATCTTGCAGACGCTGCGGGCGGAGGGGCTAGCCAAGCGAACGCTGGTGTTCTTTACCAGTGACAACGGCCCATGGCTCACTCAGGGCCGGGCTGGTGGGTCGGCTGGCCTGCTGCGCGATGGGAAAGGCAGCAGTTGGGAAGGCGGGATGCGCGTGCCGGGGATCGCCTGGTGGCCAGGGCGCGTGCCCGCTGGCACTGTGAGCCGCGCCTTAGCGTGTCAGATGGACTTGTTTGTGACCTGCGCACGTTTAGCGGGTGCCAACCCGCCACAGGACCGGCCCATCGACGGCCTAGACATCAGCCCGGTGCTTTTCGGGCAGGGGCCTAGCCCGCGGGACTGTTTCTTCTACTATCGTGGCACGCAGCTTTACGCAGCCCGACTGGGTCGGTTCAAAGCTCACTTCCTCACCCAAGCGGGCTACGGGCCAGAGCCGCCTCGCACGCATGAGCCGCCGCTGCTTTTTGACTTGGGGGTGGACCCTGGCGAATCGTTCGATGTGGCGGCGGAGCATCCGGACGTGTTGAGCCGGATCCAGCAGCGGGTGGCGGCGCATCGGGCCACGGTGACTCCGGTGCCCAATCAGTTGGACCAGACCTTAGCAACGCAAAAGACACCATGAACCGAATGGGATTAGTCAGGGCTATTGCTTGGGCCAGCTTGGCTGTTGGGCTTGCGGCGCCTGCGGCTGTACCGCGGCCCAATGTGTTGTTCATCGCCACCGACGATATGAACTGCGACTTGAGTTGTTATGGGCAGCCGGTGGTCAAAACGCCGCACCTGGATCGGCTGGCCGCACGTGGGACGCGCTTTGACTGTGCCTATTGCCAGTTCCCACTCTGCAGCCCCAGCCGCACCTCGTTATTGACCGGGCTGCGGCCCGACACCACGCAGGTGTTCGACCTCAAGAAACATTTCCGCACGGTGCTGCCGGATGTGGTGACTCTGCCGCAACTGTTTCGTCGAAACGGCTACGCGGTAGCGCGTGTGGGCAAGATCTATCATTACGGTGTACCGGGCGACATTGGCACCAGCGGCTTGGACGATCCGCCTTCGTGGGACCAAGTGGTCAATCCCAAAGGCCGGGATAAGGATGACGAGGCCAAGCTGATCAACTACACACCCAAACGTGGCCTGGGTAGCTCGCTCAGTTTCCTGGCTGCCGAGGGGACGGACGAGGAACAGACCGACGGTATCGGCACCAGCCGGGCGATCGAGCTGTTAAAAACCTACGCCGGTCGGCCCTTTTTCTTGGCCGTGGGGTATTACCGGCCGCATTGCCCCTACGTGGCTCCCAAGCGGTATTTCGACCAAGTGCCTCTGGACCAAGTGCAGATGCCACCTGTCTCAGAGCAGTGGCGTCAACAAGTGCCTGCACCGGCTTTGGCCTCGACTCAGCCCTGGCCGTGGTTTGGGGTGACAGTGCAGCAAGCCCGCGAGGCCAAGCGGGCTTACTGGGCGGCCATCGAGTTTGTCGATGCGCAAGTGGGCCGATTGTTGCACGCCTTGGACGCCCTGGGCCTGACGGACCGGACCGTGATCGTATTTTGGAGCGACAACGGTTACCACGTAGGCGAGCATGGCCTGTGGAAAAAGCAAAGTCTGTTCGAGCAGTCGGCTCGCGTGCCTCTGATCATTGCCGCCCCCAGCCAGAAAACTCGAGGCCGACCCTGCCGACGCACCGTCGAGTTACTGGATCTGTATCCGACTTTGGCCGAGCTGTGTGGCTTGACCCCGCCGCACCGGTTGGCCGGGCGGAGCTTGTGCCCGCTGCTGGATGATCCGGAGGCGGCTTGGGACAAGCCCGCTTTTACCCAGGTCTGGCGCGGGCGGTTCCCGGGCTACAGCATGCGCACCGAACGATGGCGTTACACTGAATGGGACGATGGCCGGCGTGGGACCGAGCTGTATGACCACGCCCATGACCCAGGTGAAGAAAGGAATCTGGCCGGTGAACCCCAATACGCTGACACGGTGGCACAACTGCAGGCCTTGATCCGCCAAAACTGGGCCCAGCCTTATCGACCGGTGCCGTCCAAGCCGTAAGCCAACCGTCGCCTGTTCGACTGGCGGCTGGACGCAGTGCGGCAGGCCGCCAGCGGACGCCCCCTTGCCGATCGGGCCGTCGGTAGGCAGATTGCGGGCCGTCCATGCGTGAACGGTTGCGCCAGTGGACTGAAGCGGTCGAGACTTTCGTGCTCGAGGTCATCTTCGAGCAACGGAAAGACAAGTGGGCTGCCCTGGTCCGGTTCGGCCTGCTGGTTTTGTCCAAGCTCTTCGCTCTAGCCGTACGGCTCCGGCGCAAGCTCTACGAATGGCGGATCTTGCGCGACTCAATTCTGGGCGTGCAAGTGATCGCTATCGGTAATCTGACGGTAGGGGGCACCGGCAAGACGCCTGTGGTGGAGAAATTCGCGCGTGAACTCAAAGACCAGGGCCGGAACGTGGCGATTTTGTCCCGAGGCTATCGATCCAAACCCGCTCCGTGGCACCGGCGTGTGCTGGACCGGTTGCTGTGGCGTCAAGACCGCACCCCACCCCGGGTAGTGTCGGATGGCCGGTCGCTGTTGCTGGATTCCGAAACGGCTGGAGACGAACCCTACATGCTGGCTTCCAACCTCAAAGACGTGGTGGTCTTGGTCGATAAGGACCGGGTCAAAGCCGGCCGGTACGCAGTCGAACAGTTCGGCTGCGACACATTGTTGTTGGACGATGGCTTCCAATACTGGCGGTTGGGCGGGCGGCGTCGAGATATCGTGTTGGTGGACTACCAAGCGCCGTTTGGCAACGGCTATTTGTTGCCGCGCGGCACGTTGCGTGAGCCGCCGGATCATCTGGCGCGGGCCAGCACCATCTTCATCACCAAAAGCAACGGCAACACCACTGCCTTGCGCCAGCGGCTGGCCCAGTATAACCCCACCGCCCGGATCATCGAGTGTGTGCATCAACCGCTGTATTTCGAGGACGTGTTCACTGGCGAACGCAAAGGGCTTGACTTCGTCAAGTGCCAAAAGATCGCCTGCTTGAGCGGTATCGCCCAGCCGGAGAGCTTCGAACGGAGCCTGCTCGAGCAGGGCGCTGTGCTGGTGTACACCAAGCGGTTCGCCGACCATCACCGCTTCAGCCAGCAGGAAATCCTTAACGTGGTCAACCGCAGCAAGAAACGGCAAGCCGTGGCCATCATCACCACCCAGAAAGATGCGGTCCGGTTTCCCCGACTGGACCGGCGCGATTTGCCCATTTACTTCATGCGGGTCGAGATTCGCATCATTCGCGGAGCGCGCGACTTTCAGGAATGCGTGCGTCAGATTTGCTTTCGCTAAGCCTGGACTGGGTGTTGGCGCCGGTGGCGCGCGGCTTGGTCCGGCTGCTGCAAGCGTTGCCGCTGGGTTGGGTGGCTCGTTTGGGCCGGCTGGGCGGGCTAGTCGCTTACGGCCTGGACCGACGGCATCGGCGTGTGGCGCTGGAGAATCTTCGCCTGTGTTTCAGTGCTGAGAAGACCGAACGCCAAATCCGAGCCTTGGCCCGCGAAAACTTCCGACGGATTGGGGAAAACTTCGCTTGCGCCATCAAGACCGCGGCCATGAGCGCGGCGGAGCTGAAACCGCATTTGGAATTCGTCGGCGCTGAGGCGGTGTATCCCGAACCGTATGAAGGCCCAGCGCCGCGTCGCGTGGTGGCCCTTGGCCATTTTGGCAACTTCGAGTTGTATGCGCGCTTTGGCCAGTTCTGGCCCGGGGTGCAGACGGCCACCACCTACCGCGCGTTGCGGCACCCGCGGCTCGACCGGCTGCTGCAAGAAATTCGTGCCCAGTCAGGGTGTCTGTATTTCGAGCGTCGGCGGGACGCTGCAGCCTTGCGGGCGGCCATGGCGACGCCGGGTCTGATGCTCGGTCTGTTGGCCGATCAACATGCCGGGCGGCGCGGGCTACGGATTCCTTTCTTTGGTCACGAATGCTCGACCAGCGCTGCCCCGGCGCTGTTTGCCCTCCGGTACAATTGTCCTTTGGTGACCGCAGTCTGTTATCGGATCGGCCCGGCGCGATGGCGCATCGAATTGGGTCAACCCATTCCTACCCACCAAGACGGCCAACCCCGGTCCCTGGCCGCGATCATGACCGATGTCAATCGCGTCTTCGAGCAGGCGGTACGGCGCGATCCAGCCAATTGGTTTTGGGTGCATCGCCGATGGAAGCTGAGCCGGCGCAAGCCCGAGCCGGTGGTGTCAGCTACCTAACGAGCCTATGCGGGATGGAGCGTGCACCCTAACAGTGGGTCCGTTGGGATCCGCTCGACTCTTGGTGCGCGGGGTCAACTGGTTAGGCGATGCCGTGCTCAGCAGCGCGGGCTTGATGCGCCTGCGCGAGGCGCGACCTCAGGCGCACATTACGCTGTTGACGCCGGCTTGGCTGGCCCCGTTATGGGCGCATCATCCAGCCGTGGATGCAGTGCTGACCTTCGAGCCAGGGGAAAGCCTCTGGGCGGTGGCGCGCCGGATCCGCGAGGGCCGATTCGATCTGGCGCTGGTGTTCCCCAACTCACCCCGGTCCGCTTTGGAGGTGTTCCTAGCCCGAGTGCCCTGCCGGGTTGGGTACGCGCGGCGTTGGCGCAGGTGGTTGTTGACCCATCCGGTGCCTCCGCGTCCGGCTGAAGTGCCCATGCACAAGCGGTCCAGCCGGCAAATCCGGCGGCTGAGTTCGCAGCCGCATCTGCAACTGAGCCCCATCCCCCCAGCCGCACATCATGTGCATCAGTACCTGGCACTGACCGCGGTGCTGGGCGCTAACCCTGATCCAGTGCCACCCTTGATCTCGGTCCTGCCGGATGAAGTGCGTGCCATCGAAGCGCGGTTTGGCTTCCTGCGTGCCGAGCCGCGCCGGCCATTGCTGCTGGGTTTGAATGCCGGGGCGGCTTACGGCCCGGCGAAGCAATGGCCGGCAGACCGGTTTGCCGCCGTGGCAGCTGCCCTGCAACAGCAGCTTCATTGTCACTGGTGGATTTTGGGCAGCCGAACTGAAGAGCCCAAAGCGATGGCCATCGCTCAGGCTATCCGCCACGCAGGCCACTGCCCACCGCACTGGGTGCACGTGTTGGCTGGGCGAACCACGTTACGGGAGTTGTGCGCCGCGCTGAAAGCGTGCGATGTAGTGCTGACCAACGACTCGGGCCCGATGCACTTGGCTGCCGCTGTAGGGACCCCGGTGGTGGCCATCTTCGGCAGCACCTCACCGGAGTTGACCGGCCCGGGCCTACCGGGAGACAACCGCCATGTGGTGATTCGAGGCCGAGCCGGCTGCGCGCCGTGCTTTCGGCGGCGTTGCCCGATTGACCATCGCTGCATGCAGTCGGTCACGGTGGACCAGGTCGTAGCGGCGGTGCGGGATGCGGTGGCCCGGCTGCCTTAGTCGGCCGCCTGATGGGTTAACCCCATCTCCTCAACACGGTTTGGACTATCGCGAGCGCAACAGGGCTTGGGCATGGCGCCGCGCGGCTTCATCGGGCCCGCCCAACATGCGGGCCAGTTCCTCGACGCGTTCAGCGGGGGTCAGTTGGTGGATTTCGGTGATCGTGCGCCCGTTTTGCGTGCGTTTGGTGACGCGAAAATGCGTCGAGCCGTGCGCGGCTACTTGCGGCAGGTGCGTCACGCACAGCACCTGGTGGCGTTGGGCAATTTGACGCATCTTTTGGCCCACCGCATGGGCCGTGGCCCCTCCCACGTTGGCATCCACCTCGTCAAAGATCAGCACCGGCACCTGATCCTCAGCCGCCAACACAGTCTTCAACCCTAACATCACCCGGGCCAGCTCGCCTGAGGAGGCGATGGCCCGCAGGGGCCGAGCGGGTTCGCCTGGGTTGGGAGCGAATTGGAACTCGATGGTATCCAACCCGGAAGCGGAAGCTTGCGTATCCCAGTTGGGCGGCGCGTCTGGACTTGTGAGGACAGCGTGGAACCGGCTTTGGGCAAAGCCAAGGGCTTGCAGCTCTTTTTCCACAGCCTTGCTCAGTTGCGGTACCAGTTGCCGGCGCCGGGCGGACAGCTCGCGGCCTAGCCGCCATAGCTCCGCCTCCAACGCCGCCACCTCGGTGTTCAGCCGCTCCAATTCAGTCTGCCGCTGCTCCAGGCTGAGCAAGCGGCGTCGGGCTTCCTGGCCGAAAGCCAGCACATCTTCAAGTCGCGGGCCATACTTGCGTTTGAGGGACTGCAGTAGGTTGAGCCGTTCCTCAAGTTGCTGGAGCCGCGCTGGGTCAAGCTCCACTTCCTCAGCGTATCGGGCCAAGCCGGTTTGTAGCTCTTGCCATGTAGCCACCGCTTGGGCATGGAGGTTGGCCAGCAGCTCGGCTTGTGGGTCCAGGCGCTGGAGCTCGCGCAAAATGCGACCCAGAGCTCCGGCCTGGTTCAGCAAACACTCGTCCTGTTCAGCCAACAACGCTAAAGCCGCTTGACTGAGCTCGGCCCGCCGGGCCGCGTGCGCGGCGCGTTGATGTTCCTGCTCGACCTGTTGGTCTTCGCCGGGCTGAAGCCGGGCTGACTCGATTTCCCGGACCTGGAACCGGAGCAGCTCCAGTTGTTGGGCATAAGTGCGTTCGTCCACGATCAACGCCGCCTTTTGCCGCAGCAACTCGCTGCGCCGAGCCAGTCGTCGGCCAAACTCAGCTCGCAGAGGCTCCAAGCTGCCAAAGGCATCCAGGATGGCCAGTTGCCGGGCCGGATGCAGCAACGATTGATGATCGTGCGGGCCGTGGATATCCACCAACCACTCGCCCAAAGTAGCTAGCACCTGCAACGTGGTGGGCGACCCGTTGACGAATTGGCGGTTGGCCCCGGCGACGCTGAAGGTACGTTTGAGCACTAGCTGGCCCGACTCGCACGGCTCCAAGCCGCTGGCCTCCAGAAAATCCTTCAGAGGTGCTTTCAACCCCCGCACGTCAAACACCGCCTCCACGGTGCAACTGTCAGCCCCGCTGCGAATCCAAGTGCGGTCAGCCCGCTCGCCCAGCACCAGGTTCAGCGCGCTGATGAGAATGGACTTGCCCGCGCCCGTCTCGCCCGTGATGACGTTCAGGCCGGGCGCTAGTTCCCACGTCAGCTCGGCCACGAGGGCCAAGTTCTTGATCCGCAGCGTGGTCAACATGGCAGCCACCAGATTTGAGTCGCACTGAATCTGCCCGGTGCGTTACCCTGCTGCAAAAGAAAACTCACCGCACGGCCCGCAACTCAGCGCGGCCCCGACCGCTCGGCAGCGGGCCGGACGGCCCGGATGCGTGGAAAATGCAGCCGAGCACGCGGCGGGCAGCCCGCTGCGGGCGCGCAGGCGGCTGGCCGGCGCCGGCTAGCCGCGTTGCGGCAGTGGTTTTAGAGTGGCATGTCATTGACGTTGATCTTTCTTGGCACAGGCACCTCGCAGGGTGTGCCGGTCGTCGGCTGGGATTACCCGCCGGAGTTCTTGGCTAATCCCAAGAACCACCGGACTCGACCGTCCATTTACCTCGCCAGTCCGCAAGTGAAACTGGTGGTGGATACGACCCCGGAGTTTCGCCTCCAGGTCCTGCGGGAAAAGATCCGCTGGTTAGACGCGGTGCTGTTTACGCACGGCCACGCCGATCACATCATGGGCTTGGACGATTGCCGCCGGTTCTGTGACCTACGCGGTGGCCAGCCGCTGCCCGTGTATGCCAGCCCCGAAACCATGGCGGTGCTGCGGCGAGCCTTTGCCTTCGCGTTCGAGGAAGGACCACGGCCGTTGGGCTATTTCACACCTGACCCGCACTTGGTGGATGGGCCATTCCAGTTGGGTGACTTGCACATTACGCCCTTCCCGCTGCCCCACGGCCGAACGACCACCCTCGGTTACCTCTTCAGCCAACAGGGCCGCAAACGGCTGGCTTACTTCACCGACTGCAAAGAACTCACCCCCGCCGCGCTAGACGGAGCCCGGGGGGTCGAAGTGGCTGTATTGGATGCGTTGCGATACCAACCCCACCCCACCCACATGAACCTGGATGAAGCCCTGGCTGCCGCCCGGCGTTTGGGCGCCCGACAAACTTACCTCACCCATCTGACCCACGACTTCGATCACGACCGTGCCCAGGCTGATTTACCCCCGGGGGTGGAATTGGCCTACGACGGACTACGGGTCGAACTTCAGTAAACTGCTGTGCAGACACCCTGTGAGGCTCGGTGGGCGGTGCGGTGGTTGGCGTTGACGCTGTGCTGCGCCTGGGCTGGTTGGAGGCCGATGGCCCACAGCGCCGAGGCCGCCCCGCCAGTGGTGGTCATCTACAACCAGCGCATGCCCGAATCCAAGGCCGTGGCCGATTACTACGCCAGCCAACGCCACGTGCCAGCCAACCAGTTGGTAGGCTTAAAGCTGCCGACCAGCGAGACCATCACCCGCACCGAATACACCGAGCAGTTGGAAAAGCCGCTGCTCCAAGCGTTGCTGGACCGCGGCTTGTTCACTTTCGCCCAGCCCGGTCAGCTCGCGGCCAGCCATGACCCCACCCATCCCAAAAGCCGGGTGGTCTCAGCCAAGGTCCGTTACGCCGCGCTCTGTTACGGCGTGCCCACGCGCATCTTGGAAAGTTCCAACTTGGCGGAAAGTGACCTGGACGCGCTGCCCCCACCCTTACGCCGCAACGGCGCTGCGGTGGACAGTGAGCTAGCGTGTTTGCCCATGGCACAGCCCCGGCGCCTGACCGGGCCGTTGCCCAACCCGGCTTTTGCCGCCACCAACCAGGGGCTGCTGCACCCGACCAACGGCATCTTGTTGGTGACACGGTTGGATGGACCCAGCCCAGCCATTGCCCGGCGGCTGGTGGACCTGGCGCGGGAAGCCGAAACTAACGGGCTGTGGGGCCGGGCTTACTTCGATACACGCGGTATCACCAATGGCGAATACGTCCTGGGGGATAATTGGCTCCGGGCGGCTGCCGCTTTGGCACGTCGGCTTGGATTCGAGACGGTGCTGGACGAGCGGCCCGAGACATTCCCGCCCGGATTCCCTATGAGCCACATCGCACTGTATGCGGGCTGGTACGACGGGCATGTGTCGGGACCATTGGTCACGCCGCGGGTCGAGTTTATGCCCGGCGCCTTTGCTTATCACTTGCACTCGTTCAGTGCAGCCGCAGTCCGCAGCACCAATCTGCACTGGGTCGGCCCGCTATTGGCCCGAGGCGCTACCGCCACCATGGGCGCAGTGGACGAGCCGTATCTAGCCGGCACACCCGACATCGCCCTGTTCCTGGTGCGCTGGATTTACCTGGGCTTCAGTTTCGGTGAAGCGGCGTGGGCAGCGCAGAACGTGTTGTCGTGGCAAAACCTGGCGGTCGGCGACCCCCTGTATCGGCCCTTCGGCCGGCGCCCCGACGTGCTCCACGCCGAGCTGGAACAACGAGTCAGCAAGCTACTGGAATGGTCGCACCTGCGGATCGTCAACGTGAACCTGGCCACGGGCGTCAGTCCCAAGGACGCCATCGATTACCTGGAAGCCTTGCCGCTGACCCGCAAGAGCGCTGTGTTGACGGAGAAACTGGCTGACCTTTGTTGGGCCGAGAAACGGCCGTCGGATGCGCTGGCCTTGTATGAACGGGCCCTGAGGCTCGACCCAAGCCCGCAACAGAAACTGCGCCTGTTGCTGACCTTGGGCCAACGCCGCGCCGTTTATGGCTCGATCCAAGCCGCCGTGGACAGCTACCTGCAATTGCTCAACGAGTTCCCGGATTATCCGAATGCACTCCAGGTGTACCAAGCTCTGCTGCCTTTGGCCAAACGACTGGACAACAAAGCCCTCATCGACCGCTGCGAACAACAAATCCAAAAGCTTGCCCCATCCCCAAGTCCTCAATCCGAGAAACGCCGTTGAAAAACCGGCACCGCCGAGCCGCACAAGACCAACCGACACCCGCCTCGCACCCGGCCTCGGTGACGCGCCTTGCACCACCAAGCACTGCCGAGTCGTCCGTCACCACCACTATGGCCGATGGAGCGGGGGGCATGGAGCATGGGGCGTGGGCCCAGGGGTTGGGGCCGGAAACTGGAGGCTCGCAGCTTGAAGGTCGGGAAAATGGTTTCGGCGGGCGGGCCATGCTGACCGGCCCCGGCTTGTGGCGGTCTTTTGGCCTACAGTCAGTGAGCGGGGTGTAGGGTTCGATGCGCAGGGGCAAAAGCGGGCTAAAGCACGCACTACCTGCGGACTTGCCACTGGTTGCCTTGGCGGCGCAAAAGTGCCGGCTGGCCTGCGCTGGGTGTGCATCCAATCATAGCGCCAGCCGCCACTGGCACAGGGGTCCTGCTAAGGCGCGGCGCCAATCAGGCCACCAGGCCAGCGGGCCAACGTTTCGGGGTCGTGGGCCGGCACCACCAGGTCGGCCATCGCGCGCATGCGCACCATCGCTTCAGCGCAGGCTCGAGGATCAGGGCTACGGATCGGACGGTTACGCTCGATGTTCTCGTACAGATACACCACGTCACCGGCCAGCACCACCGGGCCCAACTCGGTCTGCACCAACACGCCTTGACTACCTGGGGTGTGGCATCCGAGCCGCCGCACCCAAACGCCCGGCACGATCTGTTCGTCCTCCACCAGCCACAGAGCCTGGGGCCGAGCACTTAAGGCTTGCTGGACCGACGGGGCCAACCGCTCGGCATTGGCCTCGAATTCGCGGCGATTGACCACCAGCCGGGCGTTGGGGAAAGCGTCGAAGTAATCATAGTGATCGGCGTGCAAGTGGGTCACGATCACGTGGCTGACTTGGGCTGGGTCAATCCCGTGGCGTTTGAGCGCCTCGGGCGTGCGTTCGTCGGGCTGTTGTTTGATACCGCCCGGAATGTACTGGGCGGTGGCACGGCTGAATTCCTCTGGATGTTTCGGACCTGTGTCCACCACGATGGGCTGAGCGCCGCCTTCAATGACCCACACGTAAAGGTAAAAAGTGCGTGTCTGCTGCGCGTCAGTGTCTTGAAAGGTGATGTAATCGCGCACTTGGCATTGGCCGACTTTGACTGCGCGGATGCGGTATCGCGGTGTGCCGGGCGGTGCGGGTGGCCAGCGCAGGGGCGTAGCGGGGTCATGACTGGGCAGGACCACATCGGCTTTGGCGCGAATGGTCTGCATGGCCGCCATGCATTGGGCGCGATCGGTATAGACGCCAATGGGCACGTTGCGTTCCAAGTTGGCCAGCAACGACACCGTGTCGCCTGTCAGCACAACCAAGCCGTGTGCGGTGTGGATGCGCCAGGCGGTCGAGCCCGGGGTGTGCCCGCCGACCCAAAAGGCCTCAATCCCAGGCAACACTTGCTGGTCGTCCACCAATACCAGGCGGCGTCGGCACTGTGGGTTATGAGTGAACTCATGCAGGATACGGCCATGTCCCCAAGAGGGCGCCTTTTGCACAGCGCCTTCCCATTCTTTGCGGCCCACGTACACCCGGGCATTGGTGTAAAGCAGCAGGTCGTCCACATGATCAAAGTGCAAATGCGTCACAAACACATGCCCAATATCAGCCGGACTCAGCCCGAACCGGCGCAGGAGCGCGCGGCTAGTCTGGTGAGGCGATTGGGTGATAGGCTTGCGCAAGACGTGGGCAGCACCGCGGTTCATCTCGGCCACGTCGCTTAGGCCGGCATCCACCAACATCGGCTTATCCCCGCCAAGCACCAGCCACACATACAACGCATATTCGTAGGTTTGGGCCGGGTCGCCGCCATCGAAGGCGTGGTGGCCGGCAATGGCGCAGACCCCGTTCCGCAACGGATAAATTCGGTAGCATGGCAGGTTGGTGCTGGGGTTGGCCTTGGCCGAGGAGGTGTTTGAAGCGTGGGCAGCCTCAGCATGAGGACCTCGGACAAACGCCACCCACACCAACAATGCGCTCAGCCAGAGGCTCGCCGCCCAGACGCCGCGGTAAGCGAGCTGCACGGACCGAGGCCTTGGGCTTACCGCCGCACAAGCTGGGTTTAGTGGGGTCGGGCCGCTGGGCGGATGGTCGGCTGGGTTTGGGCAGAGGCTATCGGTGCCGGCTTGGGCGTGGCGTTGGCGTGCGGTTGTTAGCGCAGCCAGGCAGGGATGCGTTCGTGTTTCCACAATTCTTCCAACGGTTGCGGGGCGCGGACCAGGGCGGCTTTGTTGCCATGCACCAGCACCTCAGCAGCCAGGCGGCGGCTGTTGTAATTGGAGGCCATCACTGAGCCGTAAGCCCCGGCACTCATCACCGCCAAATACTCACCCGGCTGCACCTCGGGCAAGGGCCGGTCCTTGGCCAGGAAATCGCCCGACTCGCAGATTGGGCCCACCACGTCCACTCGTGCCAGGGGCCGATCATCGCGGCATGTCAGTGGGACTATCTCGTGATAGGCATCGTAAAAGGCCGGTCGGATCAGATCGTTCATCGCCGCATCGACAATCACGAAGGTCTTGCGCCCGGTGCGTTTGATGTATTCGACGCGGGTGACCAAGATGCCCGCGTTACCCACGATGAATCGGCCTGGCTCGATCAAGATGCGCAGGCCCAGCGGCTTCAACAACGGCACCAGCTCAGCCGCATACCGGGCCGCAGTCAACCACGAGCGCGCCTGGGGCCGACGCCACCAAGCTGGCCGACCGCTGGCCAGGGCAGGGTCATAGACGATCCCCAATCCGCCCCCGATACTCCAGAACTGGAGGTTGTATTGAGTGGCCAGTCGCCGTGCCACAGGAGCTACCTTGCGCACGGCCTGGACGAACGGACTCACCGAGCTCAGTTGCGAGCCAATGTGCATCTGCAGACCCCGCAAATGCAGATGCGGCAGTCGGGCTGCCCGAGCATAAACCGCTTCCACCTGCTCCAAGGCGATGCCGAATTTGTTCTGGTAAGTGCCGGTCGTGATCTTGGCATGGGTATGGGCCTCAACGTTGGGATTGACTCGGACCGCCACGGGCGCCACGCGCTTTAGCTTGCCGGCCACGCGGTTGATCCGCTCCAGTTCCTGCTCGCTCTCGGCGTTGAAGGCGTAAATGCCTTGGCGCAACGCAAACTCGATTTCGGCCTCGGTCTTACCAACCCCAGCAAAGATGCACCGGGCTGGGTCACCCCCTGCAGCCATCACGCGCCGCAGTTCGCCTTCGCTGACTATATCGAATCCGGCGCCCAACCGGCTCAAGGTGCGCAACACCGCCGCGTTGGAATTGGCCTTGACCGCATAACAGATCAGGTGCGGCAGCGGCGCCAGGGCGCGGTCCAGTTTCTTGAAATGATCCTCTAAGGTATGCTGCGAATAGACGTAAAGCGGGGTGCCGTAGGTCCGGACCAGGGACTCGACCGGGACCCGCTCGCAATACAATCGATGCCTGACGTAGCGAAAGTCGTGCACCAGTCCAGTAAAGGCTCTGCCTGTGAGCTTGCAAAGGCCAAAGTCGGTGCAGCCCACTGGCTGGCGCACCTCACTTTCCTGCACGGGGTCGCCGGGGGGATGGTGATCGGGCCCGGCGCCGGCGATTGCGCCGCGGGCCCCTTGCCCACACTGCCAGAAGTGCATCGGGTAGCCGCCGACGTAAGCCGGCGGAAAGATCCGATTGGTCCGCCGAAAATCCGTAGCCGCCGGCGTCAGCCGGCGGAATGAATCGGCTGAGTCCGCCGCCTTACGGCGGCGGCTACCCAGGTGGAAAACTCGTAGCCGCCGACGTGAGTCGCCGGAATGCAGGAAGACAAGATGCGCCCATTGGGTCAAGGCAGCATCAAAACGTCTTGCCACCCTGCCGGCTCGGGGCTAGAACGCTTTGGGCGGCAGCACCAGGCATTAGCCGCCCCGAAGGCACGGGTGCCTCGGTAGCTCAATTGGTAGAGCAGCGGACTCTTAATCCGTTGGTTCCAGGTTCGAGTCCTGGCCGGGGCACCAAACTGTTTTCGAGCCTTTCAGGCCGCGGCACAACCCGGTTCTGCGTGGTCCACCGGCTAGTCTATTCCAGGCATCCTGTCCGGTCGCAGGCACGGTCCAAAGTGCACGGGCTGCCGAACCGAGCCGACCCAGCCCGAGCCGCATTTGCGAAGGCTGAAATTGGGCTGGCAAACCGGCGCAAGGCATGCCATTGTAAGGACGGACTGTGGATGAGCTGAGCGTCATTCGGACGGCCTTGGAACAGGTGGGCCCACGTAGCCGTTGGCTGCGGGTGTGGCGCGGGTTTTGGCAAGGCTTGTTGGCCGGGGCGGTGGTGGTGGTGGTGGCTTTAGGCCTTTACAAGGTGGTGCCTGTGCCGTGGAGCTTGGTGCAGGCTGGGGCGGCCTTGGGCCTTGGCCTGACGGTCGGCAGCGCTTTGATAGCTGGGCTACGCCGTGTATCGCTGGCCCAGATAGCCTGTTGGGTGGATGATCGGCTCCAGCTCAAAGAACGGCTCAGCACGGCGCTCGAGTTAGCGGACCGCCCGGAGGCAGGCGACTGGCGCAGGCTCTTGATTGCCGACGCCGCACAGCACGCTGCCGGGCTGGACCCACGGCAGTTGTTGCCTTGGGGACTGCCGAAGGTGAGTCGGTGGGCGTTAGCTGTGGTGGCGATGTGCGTGGGGCTAGGGTTCGTGCCGCCTTACCGCTCGGCAGCCTACGTGCAACGGCAACGCCAGGCTGCACTGATTCGTGACACCGGTCGGCAGCTTGCCGAGGTTGTGCGGCAAGAGTTACGTCAGCGGCCTCCTGCACTGCCGCCCACGCAAAAGGCGCTCGAACAAGTGGTCGAGCTGGGGGACCGGCTTGGCCGGGCCAGTCTGACCCAGGGCGAAGCGCTGCGCGAGTTGAGCAATCTGGCTCAGCAACTGAGCCAACAAGCCCGGCACTTGGCCGATCAACCAGCCTTCAAACGCTTGGATCCGACCGGCGGCGAGGCTGGAGGCGGGGCTGGTCAAAGCTTCGAGAAACTCCAACAGCAAATTGCGGCACTGCAAAAGACGCTGGCCGGCGCGGCAGGGCAACCCGACAAATTGGCCAAGCTGCAGCAACAGTTGCAGCAGGCTCGGCAAGGTGTGGCTGCGTTGCAGCACAGCGCAGGTGGCCCCAAGGTATCCGCCGACCAACTGGCAAGCGGTCTAACGGATGCAGGACAGCAGTTGCGGGATTTGGGCCAAACGCTGGCGGGTTTGGACGAAGCAATCAAGGCCTTGGCCAACAACCGGGCTGACTTGGCGTTGGAGCATTTGGACGCGGCGCTGGCAGACCTGGCTAAGCTACGGGCTTTGGCGCAGTCGCTGCAGCAACTCCAGCAACAAGCCGCGCGCTTGGGCAAAGACCTGGCTGAACAACTGGAACGGGGCCAGGTCGAAGCCGCCATCGGCACGCTGCGGCGGATGATTGATTTGCTGAAAGCGGCTGACTTGCCACCGGAGCAGCAGCAAAAGCTCATGGACGAAGTCGCGCGTGCCATTGCACCCGGATCGCAATACGGCCAAGTCGGCCAGCATCTGAAGCAGGCGCTCCAGCACCTGCAGCAGAATCAAAAGCCGGGAGCAGCTCAAAGCCTGGCTGCGGCTGCGCAGGAGTTGGAAGAGCTGTTGCGCCAAATGCAGGATTGTCAGGGGTTGCTAGCGGCGTTGGAGGCGGTGGACCGTGCGCAAGCGGCCATTTGCTCCGGCAAATCTTGGAGCCAGGTACAGCGCTCCGGCCGATGCGCAGCCTGTGGTGGACTGGGTTGCGGCCGCTGTAAAGGCCGGGGCTGGAGCCACGGCGGCGGCACCGGGCCGGGTGTGGGCACCTGGGCCGATGACCCTGAAGGTTGGATGCGCTGGGAACAGACCGGCCCAGTGGATAACTCGGGCGTGCAACGGCCTGATCTGGCCCCGCGCGGTTTGACTGAGCGACCGACCGACCTGAACCCGAACTTGATGCCCGACAAGGTCCGCGGCCAGTTTACGCCCGGCAGTCCCATGCCCAGCATCACGCTCAAGGGCCTTGGCATCAAAGGCCAGAGCACGGTCGAATACGAGGCCGCAGCCGCCGCTGCCCAAGCCGAGGCCCAAAGCGCATTAAACCAAGATAAGGTGCCCCGGGCTTATCAGCAGGCAGTGCGGCAGTATTTCGATGACTTGAACCGGTAGGCCAGCATGATCGCCGGGTCGGTTATGGGGTGCACCGAATGCATCGAAGCGAGACAGCGCACCGACCCAGCGGCACGTCAGCCTCTCCGTAACCCATGACAACCGAAGAGCGTATCCAAAAGTTCCGCCAAGCTTGGACCGACTTGCGGACCGAGATTGGCAAGGTGTTGGTCGGCCAAGAGGCCATTGTCGAAGGCACGCTGACAGCCATTTTCGCCAACGGCCATGTGCTGTTGGAGGGCGTGCCGGGCTTGGGCAAGACGTTGCTGGTGCGGACGCTAGGGGAGGCCTTGGACCTGTCGTTCAGCCGCATCCAGTTCACCCCGGACCTGATGCCGTCGGACATTTTGGGCACCAACTTGGTGATCGAGACGCCCTCGGGCCGGCGCGAGTTCCAGTTTCAACGCGGTCCGATCTTTGCCCACCTAATTCTGGCTGACGAAATCAATCGGGCCACGCCCAAGACGCAATCGGCCTTGTTGGAGGCCATGCAAGAAAAGCAGGTCACTGCCGGGGGCGAGATGCGGCGGTTAGAGGAACCGTTCTTTGTGTTGGCCACGCAGAATCCGATTGATCAGGAGGGCACCTATCCGCTGCCTGAGGCGCAACTGGACCGGTTCTTTTTCAAGCTGCTGGTGGGCTACCCCACCGCAGCGGAATTGACCGAGGTGCTCAATCGCACCACCGAACGCCCGCCGGTACGCGTGAACAAGGTGCTGGATGGGCCACGGCTGTTGGAGCTGCAACAGTTGGTGCGGGAGGTGCCGGTGGCCAGCCACGTGAAAGATTACGCCGTGCGCTTGGTGCTAGCGACGCACCCGAACACCCCAACGGCGGTGCCCATTGCTAGCCAGTATCTGCGGTTTGGCAGCAGCCCGCGGGGGGCGCAAACGCTGATCTTGGCTGGCAAAGTCCGGGCCCTGGCCCAAGGCCGGTTCAATGTCAGTTTCGAGGACATTCAGGCAGTGGCGTTACCAGCACTACGGCATCGGCTGATCTTAAATTTCGAGGCCGAGGCCGAGGGCATCACCACCGACCAGATCATCCAGCAAGTGCTGCAAGCGGTACCGCGCACGGCTGAGCCGGTCGCCGTTTAGGGCGGGGCGCTTGGGTGCCATGGGCGCGTTGTTGAGTGCGGAGCTGTTACGGCGGCTGGAACAGTTGCAACTACTGGCGCAGCGCCGCGCCAAAAGCACCCTCAAAGGCGAACGCCGCAGCCGTGCCCGAGGCCATTCGGTCGAGTTTGCCGATTACCGCACTTACGCCCCCGGAGATGATTTGCGGTATCTGGACTGGAATCTGTATGCGCGCCTGGACCGGTTGTTTGTCAAACTCTACGAAGAAGAACGCGAGCTACCAGTGCGCATCTTTCTGGATGCCAGTGAAAGCATGAACTTCGGCCAGCCGCCAAAGTTCGATTTTGCCCGGCAAGTGGCGGCCGCCATCGGGTATGTGGCGCTGTGCGGGTTTGATCGGGTCAGCGTGGTGCCGTTCCCGGACTTGGCCGAGATCCCCACCCCAACCGGTAATCCTACCGCAGCCAATCCGGGCACCCAACACCCGGGCTTGGACTCAGAAACGCGCGCTCAGCAGGCCGCTGCACGCGCCGCGTTGCGCTCGGTGCGCGGCAAAAAGTCCGCTGTGCAATTCTTCGAGCACCTGAGCCTGTTGCGGGCGGCTGGGCCGGCCAATCTGAACCAGGCGCTGCGGCGCGGCGCCTTGGAGGCGCGCCAGCCCGGATTGGCTGTGGTGCTGAGCGATTTACTGGACCCGGGCGGCTACGAGGCTGGGCTGAAGGCGTTGGTGGGCCGCGGATTTCAGGTGGACGTGGTGCAGATTCTGGCACCTGAAGAGCTCGACCCGACCACCTACGGCGACTTGCGTTTGGTGGACTCGGAGACGGGCGCGGTGCAAGAAGTCACCTTCGGCCGGTTCCGACTCAAAGCTTACCACAACACGGTGCAGCAGTTTCTGGGGCGGATCCGGCAATTCTGTGCGGCGCATCGCATCTGTTTCTTTACCGCACGGTCGGACACCGACTTGGAAGAGCTGCTGCTGAAGCGGCTACGGGCGGCTGAAGTATGGGCCTGAGTTTACTGGCGCCTGAAGCGCTGGCGTTTGCCGCCGCGATTCCGGTGGTGATCCTGTTTTACCTGCTCAAACGCAAGCGTCAGGTGAAACTGGTCTCCAGCACGTTGTTGTGGGAACGGTTTCTGGCCGAGACCCAGGCGAGCAAACCTTTTCAGCGGCTGCGCCACAACTGGCTGTTGGTGCTGCAACTCTTGCTAGTGCTAGCGGTTGTGCTGGCTTTGAGCCGGCCCTGGGTGCCCGGCCCGGGCAAGGCCAGTAAGTTGCGCATTGTCATTCTGGATGCCTCAGCCTCGATGCAGGCTACCGACGTGAAGCCATCTCGGTTCGAGCAGGCGCGCGCCGAGGCGCTGCGGCTGGTCGGTTCGCTGGGCGACGTCGACCAAATGGTGGTGCTGCAAGCCGGTGCTCATACCGAGGTCAAACAATCCGCCACCAGCGATAAAACCGCCCTGCGCCGCGCCCTGGCCGGATGCGCACCTGCCGATGCACCCACCCGCCTGACCGAAGCGCTGAAGCTGGCTGAAACGCTGATTCAGAACCGAGCCGAGGCCGAAATTCACTTGTTCAGCGACGGTGCGGTACCGGACCTGAGCGAGTTCGAGAACAAGAATTTGCCCCTGGTATATCACTGCGTCGGTCGAGGCGGACGCAATGCGGGCCTTGTGGCGTTGGAAGTTCGGCCGCATCCTGATGACCCCACGCAACGGGCTGTGTTTGCCGCAGTGGCCAATGGTTCGACCAACCCTGAGCCGGTCCAGGTTGAGCTGCTGTTCGAGGGCCGGCTGTTGGAGAGCCGACCGGTGACGTTGCCGGCCACTAACACGCTGCCCATGGTGTTTATGGCACCGCAAGACCAGGACGGCGTCTTTACCGTGCGACTCCGGTTGGAGGATGACTTGGCCGCCGATAACCAAGCCTCCATCGTCAGCTTGCTTCCCCAACCGGTGAAGGTGCTGCTGGTCAGTCGAGGCAACCGGTTTCTGGAAAAGGCTCTGAAAGCGCCCGGCTACGTGCAACTGACTGTGGCCCCTGCCCTGGCTGATGCGGCCGAGGGATTCGATCTGGTCGTGCTGGACGATGTGTATCCGGCGGTGTGGCCAGCGCCCAACCTGTTGGCCATTCATCTTGCGCCCACCAACTGGTTTGCCAGCGTCGGCACTGTGACTGGCCCGGTGATTGTGGACTGGAAAACCACGCATTCCTTGCTGCGGTTTGTGAACTTCGACAACGTCCAAATCGCCGAGGCCCTCAAGGTCCCCACGCCGGACTGGGCTGTGCCCTTGGTCGAATCGCCTGACACACCCTTGGTGCTGGCCGGTCAGCGCCAACGGCAGCGCATCATCTGGATCGGGTTCGATCTGCTCCAGAGCACATGGCCATTGCGGCTGTCGTTCCCGATCTTTATCGCCAACGCAGTCGAATGGCTCAATCCAGCCGCTAGTGCTGCCGCCGGCCGAATGGTGCGCGCCGGTGAACCGTTCCGGTGGGTTTGGGCCCAACCGGTCAGCTCGGCCGAATTGATCGGCCCGGATGGCCGAGCTCGACCGGTGAGCTGCGCTCCAGGATCAAGCGAACTGGTCATTGGCGACACTGCTCGCCAGGGCATTTACCGGCTTAAAGCAGGAACCAATGAGGTGACGTTCTGTGTGAACTTGCTGGACAGTGCGGAAAGCCGGATCGATCCGCAGCCCGAACTGCCGCTAGGCAAATACGCCCGGGTGACCGCCACCACCATGAGCCGGGCTGGTCTGGAACTGTGGCCAGGGATTGCGGCAGCGGCTTTAGGCCTGCTGCTGTTGGAATGGTGGTTTTACCATCGCCGCACCGTTTGATCCAGCCGGCTGCTGGGCGTCCAAGCTCATCCGACACCTCAAAGCGGGGCATTGCTTGCCTGGGCCGGTGCGGCCGTTGGTGCTGCCCAGCCACCTTGTTCGGCAAAGAAGGCCTTGCGTCAAGGCGCCGGTGTGGTATGAGTGCGCCTGGTCGCGTGCGGTGGCTGTTGGAGTGCACCGGCCAGCTAACCAACGTGAATGACCTGGCACCAAGTGGGCAAGGCAACGGGCAGAGCCGACGGGCCTGCTGCGGCAGGCCAGTTCCTAGCCCACGGACTGCCCAGGCTCAGCTAGAGACAAATCCTGACCATGAAAGAGCCTCAGCCTAGTTCGACTTGTTCCGAGCGACGCGGCACCTCACGTCGTCAGTTTCTGCGAACTTCGACCGCAGCGCTAGCGGCTACCGCCGTAGGCACCCTGGACCTAGCCCGCAGCGTGCATGCGGCTGGGAGCGACATCATCCGGGTGGGCATGATTGGCTGCGGCAGCCGGAACACCGGCGCCGCGTTAGAGGCCCTCACCGCCGATCCGGGCGCGCGCTTGGTGGCCATGTGCGACATTTTTATGGACCGCGTGCGGGCCAAACGCGCCGAGCTCAAGAGTCGTAAGCCCGAGCAGGTGGTTGTGGACGATGACCATTGTTTTGCGGGCTTTGACGGCTACAAGAAGGTGATCGAGGCCTCAGACGTGGTGCTGATCGCCAATGCCGCCAAATTCCATCCGCTCCACTCCATGGCTGCCATCCAAGCCGGGCGGCATGTCTTTGTGGAAAAGCCCCACGGCATCGACCCAGCCGGTGTGAAGCTGATGCGGGCTGCCTGTGAGCTGGCGCGCCAAAAGAACCTGTGTATCGTTTCGGGCTTGCACAGCCGGTATCACCCGGGCTACGCCGAGACCGTTCAGCGCATCCATGACGGCCAGATTGGTGAGGTGGTGTCGATTGAAGAAAACTTCCTGCGCGCGCCCTATGGAGTGATCCCGCGGAATCCGGCCTTGACCGAGCTGCAGTGGCAGTGCAGCACCCAATACCACTTTGTGTGGCTGTCGGGCGACGACGTGGTGCAGTCGTTGGTCCATAACTTCGACCGCGCCCGATGGGTGCTGCGTGAAGCCAACCCGATCAGGTGCCACGGCCTGGGCGGTCGGTCGGCCATGTTCGATCCCATCTATGGCGATGTGTTTGATCATCACGCCCTGGTCTATGAGTTCCCTAACGGCGTCCGACTTTACGGCTTTTGTCGCACCACCACCGGGTGCTACGATGAATCTTCCAGCTTGGTCTTCGGCACCAAAGGCCGCGCCAACATCACCGCCTGCCGGATCACCGGCGAAAAACCCTGGCGTTGGCAAGGCCGCGCTGACCCCTACCAGATCGAGCACGACAAACTGTTTGCGGCCATCCGTTCCGGCCGGCCCATCAACAACGGCGATTACATGGCCGATAGCACCCTGATGGCGGTCATGGGCCAAATCTCTTGCTACACCGGCAAAGAAGTGACCTGGGAGCAGATTAATGCCTCCGACTTTGCTTACCCGCCGCCGCCCGAGCAGTGCCGGGACGACATGGAGCCGCCCACCCGACCCGGGCCGGACGGGCGCTATCCGGTTTACGTGCCGGGCAAGACCAAGCTGATCTGAACCGGGCCACAGCAGGCCAAGCAGCCGGACCCGAGGTTTGAGCGCTCGAGGTCGGGGTGGTGTCGCCCAGGGGCTCAAACCGGTGCCTGACTTTCTAAAAAGCCGATCAGGTGCCGTGCTCGGGTGGGATGGCGCAGTTTGCGGAGCGCTTTGGCCTCGATTTGCCGGATGCGTTCGCGGGTGACTCGGTACTGTTTGCCGATCTCTTCCAGCGTCCGCTCGTAGCCGTCCAGCAGGCCGAACCGCAGCTCCAGAATGCGCCGTTCCCGCTCGCTCAGGCTGGCGAGGACTTGCCGAAGCTTTTGCTTGAGCAGGTGGTAACTGGCAGCGTCACGCGGATTTTCGGCGGTCTTGTCCTCGATCAGGTCGCCCAGGCTAGTGTCGCCATCGTCACCCACCGGCGCCTGCAATGAGACCGTCTGCTGCGCCATCCGGAGCAGCGTTTGGACGCGCTCGACCGGCAAGCCCATTTCTTCAGCGAGCTCTTCAGGGGTTGCCTCACGGCCCAACTCTTGCATGAGCTTCTTTTCCACGCGCCAGAGCTTGTTGATGATCTCGATCATGTGCACCGGGATGCGGATGGTGCGGGACTGATCGGCAATCGAGCGGGTGATACCCTGGCGAATCCACCAGGTAGCGTAGGTGGAAAACTTGTAGCCGCGGCGGTATTCGAACTTTTCGACGCCTTTCATCAGCCCGATGTTGCCCTCTTGGATCAGGTCCAAAAAGGATTGGCCGCGGTTGATGTATTTTTTGGCAATCGAAATAACCAGCCGCAGATTGGCCTGGATCATCTCGGATCGCCCTTGCTGGGCTGCGGCGGTGGCCTGTTTGAGCTGGCGCCAGGCTTCCAAATACTCGCCGGCTGACATGCGGACGAAATGTTCCAGCGCACGGACTTTGTGCTGTTCGGCCAAGAGGGTCTGTGGGGCCGGCCCACTGCCTCGCTGCCGGTGGGCCTGGTCAAGGGCTTGAAGGCCGGCTTGGAGTTTGTCGTGGACATTATCGGCCACCACCATCATTTCTTCTAGCACCTTGTGTTTATAGCCGAACTGGGGCAGCAACGCTTGCAGGCGCTGGTCCAAGACGTTGAACTGCTGTTCCCAATGTCGGCGCCGGCTGGGCTGAGTGGCTTGGCACCATGCGGCGTAGGCGGCGTCCACCCGCTGGTCCAAGGCCCGGACCTGTGGGACCAGGGCTCGCAAGTGGGCCAAGTGCCGACCGCGGTGCGCCAGGAACTTGTCCTGCACAACCCGATCGAACCGTTCCTTGGGCGGCTCGGCTGTGAGTTTCTCTGCCAGGGCAATGTGTTCTTTGGCGGTGAACCCGAACCGGTAAAGGATCCGGCGCATCTGCATTTCGCCCTGTTCGATCCGCTTGCAGATGGCCACCTCCTGCTCTCGGGTGAGCAGCGGCACTTTGCCCATGTGCTTCATGTACATCCGCACCGGGTCATCAAGGCCGTCCACCCGAGCCGCCCCCAGCTCGCTCTGGTCAAGCTCACCCGCTGCCTCGGCCTCTTGAGCCTCGTCGATAACCTCGATGTCCAGAGCGGCTAGCCGGCTGTGGATTTCCTGAAAATCTTCCGGCTCAAGCGGCAGGTCGGCCAGGACCTCCTGAATATCGTCGCAGGTCAAAAACCCTTGCTCCTGCGCTAGCTCGATCAGCTCCCGAAACTTGTCGCTCAGGTCCAAGCCCGCGCTGCTGCGCACCTGGCTCCCGGGCAGCCCGCTTGTCGGCCCTGGCGCACTGCCGCAGCGGTCTGGCCCAAGCTGTCGGCCCGCTTCAGTTTCGGTGAGCTCACGGCGGGTCTGCGGCCGGGCGGCGTTCGCCGGGGCGTCACCGGGCCCAGGAGCGCCGCCTTTCACGTGCGTCTGGCTGCGGGGTTCCTTGCCCCTTGGGCTGCGCACGCGGACGCTTCGACCCTTCGCAGCGGTTGGCCCTGCGGTGGAACCTTGGGTAAACGCTGGCGTCACAACGCCCCGGTGCCCCTTGCCGAACCAGAGCTTAAGCCGGCGTAGGCGTTTGGACTTGTGATTCGGTTTCAATTGTGCCATTGCGCCCGCTGGGTTGGTCGTTGTGCCAACGCAGGTTGTGCACGGCATAGACGCCCGGCTGCCGCCCCAAATTCACCCGCCTATCTCAGCCTAACCAAAGGGTGCGCCAGGGCCCAGGCTCAATCTTTTGCTCGCCCAACAATAGGTTGTGGGGTTGAGGCCAGCGCTGTAGAGTGGCGCCAGCGGTGGTTTGTGAAAGGCTGTCTCAGAAAGCCTAATAGGCTTGCGGGTCACGGCTCGGCGGTGTCCGCAGCCTCAGACGATCCAGGCGGCTCAACCCCACATGGGCGCGCCGCGGTTGCAGGCTCGCCGCCGGATCGGGTCGGCCAGGCGGGCCTGCCCACGTGGTTGCTGTCAGTGGGCGCAGCGGCGAGTCTGAACCGTAACTAACCACATGGGGCTAGAGCATGAACAATAAGTTGGCTCTGATTTTATTCTCCGGCACGGCAGACAAGTTGATGGCTGCCGCCAACATTGCAGCAGGCGCAGCGGCGGCTGGACTGGAGGTGCACATTTTCCTGACCTTCGGCGGCCTGTTGGCTTTTCGGAAAGACGATTGGAAGAGCAACGACCGCGTCTCAGCCGACCTGGGGCCCCAGGCGGCCCAAGTGCAAGCGGCCCTCCACCAAAGCGGTGTGCCCTCCTGGTTGCAGGTGCTCAAAGACGCCAGTGAAATTGGCTCGGTCAAAATTAGCGCCTGTCTGATGAGCCTCGAAATGTTGAATCTCAAGCTGGAAGACCTTGAACCGATTGTGACCGACGTGGCCACGGTCAGCAACTTTCTTGGGGCGATGGCCGGGGGCACCCCGCTGTTTATCTGAGGTGAGCCCCGGCGCTCACGTGACATTCTCGGCACCGACTGCCGCTGCACTTACAGCGCTTGCCCGAACGGCAACTCCAAGTGCCGGAAATGGCCCTTGGCCTCGCTTCGGCCTGCTCACTGACCCCACAAGCCGCCTTGATCGGCGCCGAGTCCATCCCAGGCAAGCGACCCCACTCCATACAGTGCCGCGAAAGGGTCGGGTGCTTGCGTGAACGCGAAGCACATGGCGTGCGCCGGTTTGCTGGCGCTGTGGGGGATCCGGCGCGGCGCACGGCGCATCGGGTGTGGACCACCGAGAAGGCGGCTCGCTCGTAGTGCAAGCTTAAGCCGGCGGCGTAAGCGACCAGACACGGAGTCTCTTAGGACCGGTCAAAGATCCGAGTAACGCGCGCCTTTCGTCCCACGATTACGAAGCGCCTCAACGTCCTGCCTCCGCAACCCGCGCAGCTATAGGACTTCGCGGGTCGGGTGCCGACGGCTGCACCAGCAGGCGGGCAGTAGATCGCAACAAATTAGCCCCGAAACCGGGCGCAGGTTCGGGGCACAAGAAATTGGTTGCGGGGGGTGGATTTGAACCACCGACCTTCAGGTTATGAGCCTGACGAGCTACCAGACTGCTCCACCCCGCGGCCAGAACCATATTAAAAGGGCAGACTCCCCGCAAGCCCTTTTTGACAGGCGATTCAGCGCCGACTCTCGATAGCCGCGGATCCCTCAGCCGCAGCCGTAGCCCAGCGCCGAAGCTCCTGTTGGTCACCCGCCCGCCTGGCCATCGCCTCCGCCAGCCGGGCCGCCTCCGGGTCCAAAGCCAAACCATCGAACCGCTAGGAGTGCCTATCAGAAAGAGCCAACTTTACCCGGCCCAAGGCATCCGACCAACCCGTCTGCCCCGGCCGGCCCGCGGACTCTACCTACAGCCCCCAGGCAGCCGGAGCAGGCTGAATACCCAAACGGGCTTTCCCCTTCAACCAGGCGTGGGCAGGTTAGCCGCTGACGACCTGGAATTGAGGCGGATCGGCGAAAATGTTGTGCCGACTGGGCAGCGGCGGCACCAGGGTCCGGAACGCGCCCCACTCCAGCTTCGAGGCATCAGTGTAAAGCAGGTCCGGACCGTACTTGAAGTTGGACTTGAGCATTTGGTCCCAGGTGACCTCAGCCCCGCTATAGGCGGCCTCCCGCCCCATAATGGCGGTCAGGGTGCTATCGGTGACGTTCTTGGCCTCGTTGAGTTCGGTGTCTTTGAGGATGGCATTGATCAGGTCCACGTGCTCTTGCACATAGGGGTTGGTGCCCCCGCCACGGAACCGCCAAGACTCTCCCTCGCGCGGCGAGATGCTGCTGCCTGGATTGGCTGTGCCTTTGGTGCCATGGACGGCTTCACTGACCGAGGACCATTTGCGCACGATCTGGCCGCAGTAGCTGAACATGCGCACGCCGTTGGGATAGACGAACTCGACAGCGAAATTGTCCCAAATTTCGCCCGATTTGTTGCCCAGCATCTGGCGGGCGCCCATGCCCCAGCACCGGACCGGGTGATCCTGCATCACCCAGTTGCACACGTCCAGGTTGTGCACGTGCTGCTCGCAAATGTGGTCGCCCGACAGCCAGATGTAGTGGTACCAGTTGCGGACTTGCTTCTCCAGCTCGGTATCGCCCCGCTCACCCCGATGCCAGATGGGCCCTGAATTGACCCAGTAAGCGCGCAAGGTGACGATATCCCCAATGGCGCCGTCGTGGATGCGTTTGATGGTCTCGATGTAGCTAGCTTGATGACGGCGTTGCGTGCCGGCGGCCACTTTGAGGTTCTTGCGCCGCGCTTCCTCGTAGGCTTCGTACATGATCCGGCAACCGGGGCCATCGACTGCCACCGGCTTCTCCATAAACACATGCACCCCGCGCTCGACGCAGGCTTTGAAATGCGCCGGGCGGAACCCAGGCGGCGCGGCCAAAATGGCGTAGTTGACCCCCGGCACTTCTAGCGCCTTCTTGTAGGCGTCAAACCCGCTGAAGCATCGGTCCTCTCCCAACCCGAACATCTTTTGGCCGCGGCGTGCTTGTTCATGGAAAATATCGGCCACCGCCACGATCTGGCCGGGAATACCCACCAGCTTAGCAGCCTCACGAAAGTCGTTGGCCGCGCCGCTACCTCGCCCGCCCAGGCCAATGACGACGGCGTTGATGGACTCGACCGCTGCAGCGCGGCCTGTGATGGCAAACGGGCTGGCCGCCAGTGCCGCGCCGGCCACGGCTGAAGTTTTTAGAAACTCACGACGAGACTGTCGCACAGGATTGTTGGTCAGGTTCAATCGGTTCATACGGTTCTTTTGGTTGCTCACGATAGACGTTCCCGGGCGCTTGAAGATTCAAGCGCATGTCCGAATCCTTCGCGCCGCCTGCCAGCAACGGTCCAGCCGACGCATGGGCTCGGCTCGCTACGGCCCGGCCTCAGGCGGCTTAACGAGCCCGCTTCTACTCTGACTGTGCCCGAACGCAAGTCGAAATCGCCCGCTGACGCAGGCCGTACGCCATGAACATGGCTGCCCAAGCACCCAGCTCCCGGCTTTGACTGGGATCAACCCCAGGCACAGTGCCTGCTTGCCGGTGGGGAATTCCTCGGCCAGGCTGACGCGCGCAGTGAAGCGGCTCGCAATAACTTGGCAAGTTCACGTCGCCCATTGGCTGCGCACGTCACCTCCGAGGGCCAAAAGCTGGGGTGGGTTGCACACTGAGCACATCAGGTGCTTGGGCTTGCTCCGCGACCAAACAGCCCAGCGGTGCCGAGGCTGCCAGGGGAGGCCCAAACCGCTGGATGCAATTTGGTGCGTCGGTGGTAGCGCACGGCAGCGGCGGCGACCGCAGGTCTGGGGGATCGGGCGGGCCTTCCAACTAGCTAGCCTGCTGTTCAGCCTGTGGGCCGACGTTGGCTTTGGCCAACAAGCCAAGTCGCAGCCTGCCTGGACCGGAGCTGGCTTCAGGTTCGACGAGCGAAGCCAAACCTCCTTGGGCTTGTGGGAGGGCGACAAGCCGGTGTTGGTCTATCATCATGGGCGTGTGCGGGCTGCAGGTGTGCCGGATCGATTCACCCGAAGCACCTATGTGCATCCGCTTTACGGGCTGGACGGTGAGGTGTTGACCGACGATTTCCCAGCCGATCATTACCATCATCGTGGCCTGTTTTGGGCCTGGCCACATGTGACGCTGGCTGGCGTGCATTACGACCTGTGGATGCTGCGCGGGATTGAACAGCGGTTCGAGCGCTGGCTGGCACGCATCGTCACGGCATCTAACGCCGTTTTAGGCGTGGCCAATGGATGGTATGCGGCTGAACGCAAGGTGATGGCTGAACAGGCTTGGTTCAGGGTTCATCCAGCCACAACCACCGGGCGGCTGATCGACTTGGAGTTTGTGTGGGAGCCGATCGACCAGCCAGTGACATTGGCTGGGGCTGAAGGCAAAAGCTACGGTGGCCTCACCTTGCGCTTTGCTCGGGGCACCAACACCGTGATCACGGTGCCTCCCGGCGCCATACCCCGAGATTTGGCGATGACGAATCTGCCCTGGGCAGACCTGACGCGGCGTTGGGCTGGCCAAGCATTGACCAGCGGTGTAGCGATCCTAGTGCATCCGAGCCATCCGGACTTTCCGCCTCAATGGCTGACCCGGCATTACGGGGTGCTGTGCCTGGGTTGGCCGGGGGTCAAGCCCAAGACCCTCCAGCCTGGTCAACCGGTCCGTTGCCGTTATCGGCTTTGGATTCATCGCGGTCAGCCCAGTGTGGCTGAGCTGCAGCAGGCGTTCGCGTTGTATCGGGCCGGCACCGCTGCCGTGGCAGCCGCTGGTGCCCACTGAAGGCCAACCCGCGCTGCCAGACTGTCGCGCCGGCGGCAACTAGCCAGCCCGCGCCAGGCCTTTGGTTTGGGGTGGGCCGCAGTGATTGGGTTGCTTACAGTGCCGGACCAGGCTCCGACGGCGGCGAGGACGGCTGGACACGCTTCCTCGACGGCCAGCGTGGTTTGACCAGCCACAGGCTGGCTGCCACCAACGCAAAAAAGGCGCTGTAGACCACGAAGAAAACCGTCGGGCTAGCGTCGTAGTAAAGCAACCGGTGCAGCCAGTAGCCCACGAACGAGGTTTGATAACGCGGGTCTTGCATCGCCAGTCGGCGCAGGTCGTCTTCCCAATCGGTCAACGGACAAATCACACCACCCACCGTCTCGGCCAACACCACGCCCATGGCCAGCAGGTGAGCCAAGCGAAACCAAAAGTTCCGCACCCAACCCCAGCGCAGCAACCCGCCCAACCCCACTGCCACCAAGCCACCCACCACAAACGTCACAAAACCGAAGTGCACCACCAGCACCCCGTCAGCCAACAGACTGTATAAAGTCGATTTGCTCATCGGTGGGTTCAGGCAGACTGCGGCGGCTGCTGGGCAGGGTTGTCCGGTGGCTGGGGCTCAACCAAGCCCAAATGTCGTAGTTGGCGGCGCATGCCACGCAGCCGTGCGCTGGGTTGGGGTCGGCTCAGTTCCACGCCTCGTAGGTGCGGCCGGAGAAACACGGGCATATGGCGCCGGCCAGCTCGCTGCCAATCTTGCCACAGTGCAACAGCCACCGCCTGAGCCGGTCGGCCTAACTGGGTTGTCAAATACTCGAATAGCAGTTGGGCTAGCCGCTCCAAGGCAATGCTCTCGGTCCGGCCCACCCGCTTGAACAACCAGTCGGACCATCTGAGAAACGCCCAGAAAGGCGACCGGTCGGCTGGATCGAGGCTGGGCTGGGTTGCACCGGTGATAGCTTGGGGCCGATGCTGTTGTGCGGCAGCAACAGCCTCCGGCCCGGCCGCACCCGACTCAGGTCCAGCACCAGCCCCAGGGCTTGCCGAGGCAGCAGGCGCCGCAGTGGGCACATCGGATCCGGCAGCCTTGCAGGCGGGTTGGCTCCACAGCCAGGGGGCGGTGCTCACGAAGTTGCCGCTGTTCCATACCAGGTCCCAGTACCGCGCGAAACGCCGGAGCCGTTGCAGGGTGGGGAAATCGATTAAGCTGTTTTGCAAGATATCGTAGGGCGGATTGGGGTTGTAACGCATCTGCCAAGCTTGGTCATGCCGGCCGATGGTGGTGCCCCGGAGCCGCTTGAGGATGCCGACTTGGATTTCCTGCGGCTCCAACGCTACCAGCCGATCAAAACCCGCTGCCACACTTTCGAGTGATTCGCCCGGCAGGCCCACAATCAAGTCCGCATGCAGATGGGCGCCTGTTTGCTGGCGCAAGAAGCGAAGGTTCGCCTCCAGTTTCGCGTAGTCTTGTCGCCGGCGGATGCGCGCGGCCACCTCGGGATTGAACGTTTGGATGCCCAGCTCCAACTGCAAGGCGCCCGGGGGGAACCGGGCCAGCCGCTCGCGCAGCGAGTCCGGCAGCCGATCCGGCACCATCTCGAAATGGAAGAATTGCCCGGACTGATACCGCGCCAGCAAAAAATCCAAAATCGCCCCGCTCACACTCAGGTTCAGATTGAAGGTGCGATCGACGAACTTGATTTGGCGTGCGCCCCGGTCCAACAGCCGCCCCAAAGCGGCCAGGAACCGGTCCAGTGGAAACTGCCGCACCGGGATGTCCAGCGACGAGAGGCAAAACTCGCATTCAAACGGGCAACCGCGCGACGCTTCGACATACAACACCCGATGCGCGATGTCTTGATCCGAGTAAAGCTCATACGGCAGCGCCACTTGCGCCAGGTCAGGCACGGGCGAGCCGATGATTTTCTGGGCAGGGGGCTGGCCGGCCAACAGGCCTTGGCAAACCTCGGCAAACTTCAGATCGGCTTCGCCCGTGATCACATAATCGGCAAGCTGCACAATAGGCTGATCCTCCAATTCGTAGCTGACCTCCGGGCCGCCCACAATTAGTGTCACCTCAGGCCGCACCCGCTTCAGCAACGCGGCCACTTCCGTGCTCAATTGCACATTCCAGATGTAAACCCCGAGGCCAACGATTTGGGGCTGGCAGGCCAACAGCGCTTCCACCACCTCCAAGGGCCGGTGATGAATATCGAACTCAAGCAGAGTCGCTTGGGGCTGGAGCGGGCCCAAATTAGCCATCAGATACCGCAGGCCCAGGGCACTGTGGATGAACTTGGCATTGAGCGTGGCTAGGACGATCGCCGCCATGCTAACTGGGTTCCCGCACCTGAGCCGGCGTATCCAGCCAGCCAGCCTGCCGGTCCGTCCCCGGGCCAACCTCGGACCGGCTGCCGGGCATGGCTGATTGCATCGGCAGTTGCGAGCTTGCTTTACGCATCATGGTGGCTGGGCGTGCAGCCGCACCGCTGGGGCCGCACCGCCACGGCCCCAGCTTGATCGGCCCGGGCCTTTCTGGTCAACTCCAGCCCATGCGCGATAGTCCCTCGGCAAGTGCGGCTGGTTTTGAGCCTGGGCGGGTGCTGTTCGAGCACGAGATCACGTTGCGCATCCGCTACAGCGAGACCGACCAGATGGGCACCTTCTACAACTCGCGCCCGCTGGAATGGTTCGAGTGCGGCCGGACCGAGCTGCTGCGGGCTTTGGGTATGTCGTATGCCCAGATGGAGGCCCGCGGGGTGTTTCTACCGTTGGTCGAAGCGCATGTCGAGTATTTGGGCCGGGCGCGATACGATGATCTGCTCCGGATGCGCACCGCAGTCAGTTTTGCCGGTCGCGCCCGGGTGCGGCTGCACAATCACATTGTGTTGGCTGACAGCGGGCGGGATGTGGTGCGGGGCTATACGGTGCACGCGTTCACCGACGCCACCGGCAAACCGATTCGCCCTCCGGCGTGGTTCTTGGCCTTGTTGGCCAAAGCCGCCCCGACCGCACCGGCTAGCCCAGTGCGCACGTCGCGGGGTAGCGACACCAGCTCGCCCAAGTAATTCCAATGCGTTTCAGGGGCGTTTGGAACCCAGTAACCATCGTGTCCCAGCAGCAGCGGAGTGAAGACTGAACCCAGCGGACAGCGCATCCCACAGCTCGACGGGATTCGGGGCTTAGCGATCCTGATGGTGCTGTTGTGGCACTGCTTGGCAGGGTATTTAGACCTGAACCGGGAATGGTCGTTGTGGGTGTTGCGGGTGTTGAACCTGGCGTGGACCGGGGTGGACCTGTTTTTTGTGCTGTCCGGCTTTTTGATAGGCGGGATCATGCTGGACTACGGTCGGGCTAGCAATTTCCTGCCGGTCTTTTATCTGCGACGCGCGCTGCGGATTGTGCCGATTTACTACCTGCTGCTGCTGTCGTTTATGGTGGCGCGCTGGGCTGGCTTACCCGAGCGTTATCCGGAGTTGGGCAAGTTCTTTAGCCCCGGCCCGCCGCTGGTGGCCTACTTTGCCTTTGTGCAGAACTTCTTCTTCGCGGCCGCTGGCCAAGGTGGGCCGGAGTGGCTATCGGTCACCTGGTCACTGGCGGTGGAAGAGCAGTTTTACCTGTGCTTGCCAGTGGTGATTTTTCTTGTGCCGCGGGCACGACTGGGCCTGGTGCTGGCGAGCTTGGTGCTAGCCACACCCCTGTTACGGATCATGCTGTTTGATTTGCCACCCCGGCCCGGTTACGCCGATTACCTGCTGATGCCAGCCCGAGCCGACGCACTGTTGTTGGGCGTGTTGGGGGCCTGGCTGATGCGGCAACCGGCCATCCGCACCTGGCTGGAACAGCATCGGGCAGTGGTCTATGGGCTGCTGGGGTTGTTGGCCGCTGGCATGGTGGTGTTGCACCAAGCTTACGTGGGCTACATCGCCTTCAGCATGATGGCCGGAGGCTACACCTGGATTGCACTATTCTACTTTTGGCTGATCCTGACTGCAGTGACCGAGCAGCGCGGGCCGGTGGCCTTTCTGACCCGGCGGAGCAGCTTGCGGTATTTGGGCCGCATTTCCTATTGCGTTTACCTGATTCACTTGGTGGTGCCGCCCCTGGCGCATGCGGTGTTGTTGCGTCAAGCACCAGTGCTGCGCAGCTGGACTGATGCGGCGGTGACAGTGGCCGCGGTGGCGGTGACGCTGGGCTTGGCGGACGTGTCTTGGCGCTTTTTCGAAAGCCGGTTGGTGGCTTGGGGCCATTCGTTCCGCTACCACTTTGACCAACCCACAAGCTCGGGCCCAGCACCTCAGACGTCCAACACGCCGGGCGGCGCCCCGGCAGCCATGCCCCGTGCGACGCCGGAATCGGCTTGTTGCAGGCCGCCACGGACCTAAACTGCCTGCGCCTTGGTGGTTGCCCTGCCAAGGCGCCTGCGGCTATGGTTTACTACACCATCTACGTGAAGAACTTGCACACCAATACCGGCTACATCGACGTGGCCCTACCGGAGGATCAGCTCCTGAAGGATTTCATCCAGTTGTTGGATGTGGGCCTGCGATCGCATCGGACCTATCCACTGGTGGATGTAGGGGGCAAGGGTAGTGGCCAAGGCCAGTTTGCCATTAATCTGGCCGATGTGGCGGCCATTACGGCTATCCCCGCAAGCTAGACTGGGGCGGGCAGGGCCAGCATGACCCAGCGGAGGTATCCCAACCCGGTTGCTTTCAGAGGCCGCACAGTGCCAGGCGCATGCAGGCCCAGTAGCTGGGGCGGAGCCTGCGCCGGTGGTAAAGCGTGCAACCGTCTCATTGCGTCGGCGCACTGCATGCCGTAGGTTGGGCTTATGTGCCTGCGGTTATGGTGCGTGGCATTGGCCCTGGCGTTCGGCCTCAGCCTGGCCGGTTGCATGCCGATCAATGAGCCGCCGCAAGACGAGACCGCTAACCCGTACTACCGGACCGCCAAAGCGCGGCTCCAGGCTCGGGATTACTCCGGGGCAATTGATGCCTTCGAAAAAGCCATCCAGTTGGACCCCAACGCGGTGATGGCGCACTTCGAGTTGGCCCTGCTGTATGAACAGCAGATGGCCGACTACGCCTCGGCCATCTACCACTATAACAAAGTCCTCAAGCTACGCCCCAACGGCTACCCAGCCGATAACGCCCGAGTCCGCGTCCGAGTCTGTCGCCAGGAACTGGCTAAGAGCGAAGCGATGAGCTCGCTGGTGCCCAGCCTGCCCCTGCAGTTCGAGAAGCTGCGTGAGGAGAATCAACGTCTGCACAGCTTGATTGCTAGCCAACGGGTCGAGCTGACCAATTTGCGCGCGCAATTGGTTGCCGCGCGCGCCGCAGCCGGAGCCGCGCCCAGCCCGCCCAGTAAGCCTGGCGTTGGTGGTGAGGCTGTGGCCTCAGGTTCGGCCCCCAAGTCGCCTACAGCCGCCAGCCCCAGCCCCAGCTCAAGTGCAGCCACCCAGCCGGCGCGGCTTCATACGGTGCAGCCTGGCGAAACTTTGGCGGCTATTGCCCGGCAGTACGGCGTCAGCTTACAAGCGGTGCAAGCGGCTAACCCCCGGGTGAATCCGCGCCGGCTCAAAGTGGGCCAGAGGATTGTTGTGCCTAGCTCTTGAGCCATGATGCAACGGGTTTGGTGGGTGTTTGTGACGGTGTTTTTCGTGGCCATGAACGTCGTGTTATGGCGTTCGGAGTTTGGCCCACGCCATCTGCTGGGCAGCCGGGTCCGAACTGAGGTGGTCTGGGAGCGGCTGCTCAAAGCCGCCGACGCCTCAGACCTGGAAATCCGCCATCGGGGCGTCAAGATCGGCCGAGCGCGCTGGGCGCCTGCCCTGGTGGAACCACCTCAGCCGGCTACCACAGCCGCAGCCCTGCCCGAGGGCATGGCGGCAAAGGTCTTGGGCTACCAGTTGGACCTGGACGGTAACCTGGTGCTCAAAGACCCGCCGCGCATCCGGTTCAGCCTGCGGCTGAGCTTGGACCCGGACTACACCTGGACCAAGCTCTCGGTGCGGGTGGTGGTGTCACTGCCCGATGCGCCGCGCTGGCTTGAGTTGGAGGCGGATGCTGACGCAGCTCAACAAACCTTGCGACTCCGGCCGCCAGTGTTCTCGACCGGCGACGGCCAGGAGGAAGAAGTCATTCCCCTGGCTGAGCTGCAACAACCAGACCGGCTGTTGGCGCGGTTGAGCGGCGTGCCGGCCGCGGCAGCGCTGGCAGGCTTGGGCGGCTCGCTCAAAAGCCTTGGCTCCGGGCCGGGCGCTCTGGAATGGGAGGCGGTCAAAGGCTACCGCCTGCCCTTGGGCCGGGCTTGGGTGCCGGTTTACCGCCTGCGGATGCGGCTGCTGAACCGGGATGTGCTGAGCCTGTACATGGCCGACAGCGGCGAGATTCTGCGGGTTGAACTGCCCAACGACATTACCTTGGTGAATGAGAAGTTCTTGGTGCTTTGACACCGCAGGTTGGGGCCTATGATCGAGCTGATCCACCTAACCAAGAAGTTCGGTGAGCTGGTGGCCGTCAACGACCTGTCCTTGAACGTTGCGCCGGGCGAGTTCTTCGTCATTCTGGGCCCCAACGCCGCCGGCAAAACCACAACTCTGAAGCTGCTGACCGGCCTACTCAAACCCACCAGCGGTACGGTGCGCGTGGCTGGATTCGACGTCCAAACCCACCCCATGGAAGTCCACCGCCGCATGGCCTATGTGCCGGATTTCCCGTTCCTGTACGACAAGCTGACGCCCTGGGAATTCTTCCGGTTCATCGGTCAGTTATTCGATATGGACCTGTGCCGGATCCAATCTGCTGCCGGTGAGCTGATCGAGCGGTTCAGCCTGCAGCCGTATGTGAACCTGAGCATTGAAGGTCTATCGCATGGCACTCGACAACGGGTAGCCCTGGTGTCGGCTCTGCTGCACGACCCGCAAGTCTTTGTGATCGACGAGCCCATGGTAGGGCTGGACCCGTACCATGTGCGCGTGGTCAAAGACGTGCTCCGCGAACGGGTCCGGGCCGGCATGACCGTGTTCATGTCCACACACGAACTGAGTGTGGCTGAAGAGGTGGCGGACCGGATTGGCATCATCGACCGCGGCAGGCTCATTGCCGTAGGCACACCCGATCAGTTGCGCCAGCAAACCGGCGCTGCAGGTCCGTTGGAAGAAGTCTTTTTGAGCCTGACATCGCAAGACACCAACTCGGCCCCGGCCAGTGCCTCAAGCCGATAAGCGCCGGCTGGAGCGGACGCAGTCGCTCCGGTCAACCGGTTTGCCCGGACCGACAGACCCTCGCGCAGGCCGGTGCAATCGGGCATGGGGCATGAAGCATGGGCCATGGAGCATGGAGCGTGGTTTCGGCGGGCCGCCGAAACCGACCGGTCAGCGGCCGGTGCTACCCATCGGCATCGCAGGCTAAGGCCAACCCGGCGCGCTCTGCTGGCTTGCGGGGCCGACGTGGAAGGCGGCTCTCCAGTCGGTATCGCGGCCCAAGGCCAAGCCGCCACGGTCTGTTGGGCAGGGTACCGCTGTGGCCTCCGATTCTGTGGCCGCTTTCAACTTCGGGCTTTTGGGCCTTCGAATTGGTCTCGGATTTCGCGCTTTGGGTTTCGCGGATCAGCACATCGGGCCGCCTCGGCTAAGCGGTTCGGGTTAATCCAGCGCAGAGGCGCCCAGAGCGCAAAGATAGATACCCTTCGGCTTTCTACCCGGTCCAGTTGCTGGAGGGAGCTGGGGTACCCGGACCTACCGGAGAGGTTTGGGGGCTCTACTTGACGTTGCAACCAGGGGCCAGGGCGGCTTAGGCTCATCCGATGCGCATTATTGGTGGCATGGCGGCTGGCCGGCTGCTCAAAGCGCCCAAAGGCCAGGCGGTCCGGCCCACGCCGGATTTGGTTCGGCAGGCCATCTTCAACAGCTTAGCGGCTCGTGTGCCGGGGGCGCGCGTGCTGGACTTGTTCAGTGGCACGGGCGCCATTGGCCTGGAGTGTCTCAGTCGCGGTGCGGCATGCGTGGTAAGCGTCGAGCGGTCCAGCCGACACGCAGAGATCATCCGGGAAAACCGGCGTGCTACAGGGTTGCCTGGCGACAATCACGAGGTGCGTGTGCAAGACGTGTTTGTGGCGCTAAATCAGCTCCGGCTTGAGGGTCGGCAGTTCGATCTGATTGTGGCCGACCCGCCGTTTGGCCCTAAGAACGTGGGGCGGCGGTCCGAGTCGCTTTCGCAGGCTTTGTTGGACCATGCAGGGCTACCGGAGTTGCTGGCGCCAGGGGGGCTGCTGGTGCTAGGCCACGCGCGGCGTGACGCCGTGACCGTGCCGTCGGCCTGGACCGAGGTCAAGGCGTTGCGGCATGGCGACTCGGTTATGCTGATTCTGCGCCGCACCGGTTGAGGGATCCCCCGGATTGGGACAAGCCAATGAGCCGCGGTGGACTTGGGCCGAGCCTGCCCAGCGTGCAAAGGCGGGTGATGGTTTTTCCGGTTTACCTTTAAAGTCCAACCGGTTACATCTGCGCCCCGTGCATAACCCAATCTTGGCCGCGTTAGATGTATCTGAGCCTGAGCGGGCGTTGGCACTGGCCGAGCAACTGGCGCCGGTGGTGGCTGGGTTTAAGGTGGGCGCGGAATTGTTTACCGCGGCCGGGCCAGACATTGTCCGGCACCTGTGCCGGCTGGGTGCAACGGTTTTTCTGGACCTGAAGTTTCACGATATCCCCAACACGGTCGCCCGGGCGGTGGCCAACGCTACCCGGCTCGGCGTCCGGATGCTGACCGTGCACGCCTCAGGCGGTTTGGAGATGATGCAAGCGGCTGAAGCGGCAGCGCGAGAGACCGCCGCGGCGCTCGGGTTTGATCCGCCGTTGGTGTTGGCTGTCACCGTACTGACCAGCATGGATGGCCACAGCCTCGAACAGGTGGGTCAACCCAGCCATGTGGGGCGGCAAGTCGAGCGCCTGGCTCAGCTCGCAGTCCAAGCTGGGCTGCGGGGTTTAGTCTGCTCGCCGCTGGAGCTGGTGAGTCTGCGCCAGCTTTTGCCTGAGGAGGTGCAACTGGTTAGCCCGGGCATCCGCGGTCCGACCGACCCGTTAAATGACCAGAAACGGACCTTGACAGCGCGTGAAGCCATCGAGGCCGGGGCCAACTGGCTGGTCATTGGCCGGCCTATCTACGCGGCGCCTAATCCACGGGCTGCAGCCGAGCGCATCCTAGAATCTCTAAATCCTCATTCCGCACCATGAGCAAGGTCTTTGTCACAGGCGCAGCCGGGTTTATCGGCAGTCACCTGGTGGAGGCGCTGCTGGCGCAGGGTAACGAGGTGGTTGGCTTCGACAACTTCTCCACGGGCCAACCCGAGTTTTTGGCTCAAGCCCAGCAGCATCCTCGGTTCCAATTGATTCGGGGCGATACGTTGGACTTAGCGGGGCTGACCGCAGCGATGGCCGGTTGCGATACCGTGTTTCACATGGCGGCCAACGCCGATGTGCGGCATGGGCTTGAACACCCGCGCCGCGACTTGGAGCAAAACACCATCGCCACATTCAACGTGCTGGAGGCCATGCGCGCGGTGGGGGCGCGGGTGATAGCGTTTGCATCGACCGGCTCGGTCTATGGCGAGGCCACGATCATCCCTACCCCTGAAGATCATCCGTTCCCGATCCAAACCTCGCTGTATGCTGCCTCGAAGCTGGCAGGCGAAGGCTTTATCCACGCCTATTGCGAGGGGTTCGGCTTCGAAGGTTACATTTTCCGGTTCGTGTCGGTGCTGGGCGAACGCTATACCCATGGGCATGTGTTGGACTTTTATCGCCAGTTGCGTGAGCACCCCGATTACTTGCGGGTCTTGGGCGATGGCACGCAACGGAAGTCCTACATGTATGTGCAAGACTGTGTGGCCGCCATGCTGCACGTGATGCGGTTGCGCACCGCTACCACCGCCAAACACCGCGTGCAAGTCTATAATCTGGGCACCGACGAATACGCCCAGGTCAACGATTCCATCCGATACATCTGCCGGCATTTGGGGCTGAACCCACGCCTGGAATACACCGGCGGCGACCGCGGTTGGGTGGGTGACAACCCGTTTATTTATCTGGACACACGCAAAATCCGAGCCACAGGCTGGGCGCCGCGCCTGACCATCGAGCAGGCCGTCATCCGCACCTTGCAATGGCTCCAAGATAACCCCTGGGTCTTGAGCCGCCGATGAACGTGACAGTCGTTGGCCTGTGGCATTTGGGCAGCGTCACAGCCGCCTGTTGCGCGCGGCATTACCCGACCGTGGGTCTGGACTTTGACCCCGGCACTGTAGCCCAGCTCCAACACGGCAAAGCCCCAGTGTTCGAGCCCGGGTTGGACGCGCTCATTGCCGAAGGCCTGGCTGCAGGCCGGCTGCGTTTTGTGACCGACCCACAGCAGGCCTGTGCGCAAGCGGATGTGCTATGGGTGGCTTACGACACGCCCGTCAATGACCAAGACGAACCTGACGTGGCCTACGTACTGGACCGGGTGCGGCGCTGCCTAGTGCACCTGCGGCCCGGAACGCTGGTGTTGCTGTCGTCTCAACTGCCGGTGGGCACCTGCCGAAGCTTGGAACGCCAATGGCCGCAGTTGGACTTTGCCTGTGCACCGGAGAACCTGCGGTTAGGCCGTGCGTTGGAGTCTTTTGCTCAGGCTGAGCGTGTGGTGGTGGGCCTGCGCAACCCAGCTCGCCGCCCGCTGGTGCAAGAGCTGTTCCAGCCCTTTACCCCGCAAGTGCTGTTCATGCGGCCTGAGTCGGCTGAAATGACCAAGCACGCACTGAACTCGTTCTTGGCGCTGTCGATTGCCTTCATCAACGAAGTGGCCCGGCTCTGCGAACGGGTTGGCGCTGATGCGGCTGAAGTGGCTGCCGGGCTTAAGAGCGAGCCCCGCATCGGACCTCGGGCTTATCTGGCTCCAGGTGGGCCATTTGCCGGCGGAACCTTGGCCCGGGAAGTGGTGACCTTGAGCAAACTGGCTGCCGAGACCGGCGAGGCTCTGGCTCTGATCCCGGCTATCTTGGAGAGCAACAACCGGCACCGCGCTTGGCCGCTGGCTCGGCTGCAAACGCGGCTGGGGCCGTTGCAAGGCCGCGTCGTAGCGGTGTTAGGGCTCACTTACACGCCCAACACCGACACCCTGCGCCGGAGCGCCGCCATCGAGCTGTGCCGACAACTGTTGGCCGGAGGCGCCCAGGTGCGCGCCTTTGACCCGGCCATCAAAGAGCTCCCGGGTGACTTGAGCGCCGTGACGCTGGCGTCGGACTTGGCTGCCGCAGTGGCTGGCGCCGACGCTGCGGTGGTGTGTACCCAGTGGCCTCAATTTCAACAAGCTCCGTGGGCTGAGTTGGTCCGCTCTATGCGCCAGCCCATCATCGTGGATGCCAACCGGTTCCTGGAAAGCGCATTGCAGCAGGTGCCCAGTGTCGAGCATCTTGCCGTGGGACGAGCCCCATGAAACTTCAAGGCCGTAACGCGCTGATTACCGGTAGCAGCCAGGGCTTGGGCCGAGCCATGGCCGAACAGTTCCTGCGCGAAGGGGCCAGTGTGGTGCTGTGCGCCCGCGATGGCCGGCTGTTGGAATCGACGGCGGCTGAACTGCAACGGCTGGCCACCGCAGGCCAACGCGTCCTGGCCAACCCCTGCGACGTCTCGGACCCAGCGCAGGTCGATGCCCTGGTCCGATTCGCCCTGCAGCACCTGGGCGCCCTGCACATCCTGGTGGCCAACGCCGGCATTTACGGGCCTATGGGCCCAACTGAGACTGTGGACTTGGATGCCTGGCGCCGAACCATTGAGATCAACCTGTTTGGTGTGTTGTTGCCATGCCGTGCGCTGATCCCGCACTTCAAACAAGCGCGCCGGGGCAAGATCATTGTCACCTCGGGTGGCGGAGCCACCAGCCCGTTGCCGAACCTGAGCGCTTATGCAGCTTCGAAAGCGGCTGCGGTCCGGTTGATGGAAACGTTGGCCGAAGAGCTGAAGCCGTTTGGTGTGGATGTGAATGCGATCGCTCCGGGCCCATTGGCTACCCGGCTGGTGGACGAGGTGCTAGCGGCTGGTCCGGAGAAAGTCGGAACTGCCTTTTACGAAAAAAACCGGCGTTGGAAAGAACAAGGGGCCACGCCGCTGGAGCTAGGCGCACGGCTAGCGGTGTATCTGGCCAGCCCCGAAAGTGACGGGATCACCGGCAAACTCATCAGTGCGCCTTGGGACCCGTGGCCCACCTTGCATCTGCATCGGGATGAGCTGGCCAGCACCGACATTTATTGTCTGCGCCGGATCGTGCCCGAGGATCGTGGTCGCAAATGGGAACGATGACGGTAGGTCTGGGCCTTTTCAGGACGGTGGAGACCGTTCTTCCAACGCCGGCGGCCTGTCGGCTGGATCCCAATGGTACGGTCACCAGCTCCAACTCCAGACTCGGCATTCTCTATGACCACTGACAGTTCCGGATTACCACGGGTGGCCCTGATCGGCTGCGGGTTGGTCGGCCAGAAACGTCAGCTCCAACTGCCGCCCGGCACAGTGGCCGTGACGTGCGATCTAGACCTGAGCCGCGCGCAACGATTAGCAGCCCAAAGCCCAGGCTGCCGTGCCACCGATTCAATCCAAACTGCCTTGAGCACGCCGGGTGTAGAGGTGGTGATGATTGCTACGGCCAATGCCAGCCTGGCCCCTCTTGCGCTGGAGGCCATTCGGGCCGGCAAACATGTGTTGGTGGAAAAACCGGGCGCAGTGACGGTGCGCCAGTTGGACGAGTTAGACGTTGCGGCCCGCCAGGCCGGTGTGCTGGTGCGGGTGGGCTACAACCACCGCTATCACCCGGCGGCCTTGAAGGCTGTGGAACTGTTCCGCAGCGGTGCATTGGGGCCGATCATGTTCGTGCGCGGCCGCTACGGCCAAGGCGGGCGGCTGGGCTACGAACGGGAATGGCGGGCAGACCCGAAGCTGTCCGGCGGCGGCGAGTTGATCGATCAGGGAGTGCACCTGATCGATCTGGCTGGGATTTTCCTGGGTGAGTTCACGCGGGTGGACGGCCACCTGGCCACCTACTTCTGGAACATGCCTGTCGAGGACAACTGCTTCTTGAGCCTGCGCAACGCCTCAGGCGCCACCGCCTGGCTCCACGCCAGTTGCACCGAATGGAAGAATTGTTTCTCGCTGGAGATTTACGGGCGCCAAGCCAAGTTGCATTGGGAAGGCTTGGGCGGCAGCTACGGGGTCGAACGCCTGGCTTACTACCGCATGCGGCCCGAAATGGGTCCGCCCGATACCATCATCTACGAGTTCCCCCAACCCGATGAATCGTGGCGCCTGGAGATGGCGGAGTTTTTCGAGGATATCCGGCTGGGACGCACTCCGGTGCCGGGCCTCAAAGAAGCTCGTGCTGCCCTGCGTGTAGTCGAGCAGCTCTACGCCCAAGAGCGGTGCCCGTGGCGACCGGACCTGCTGAGCGGCGGCCCGTCGGCTTGCGGCTGACTCACAGGCAGTTTATGGCTTGGGCTTGAGGGTTATGGCTGTGCTTGAAATCAAACCTGCTGAGAGTTGCCGGTTCGACCTGCTGGCTTTGGGCGAGGTCATGCTGCGGCTTGACCCTGGCGAGGGCCGGATTCGCTGCGCCCGACAATTTCGGGTGTGGGAAGGCGGCGGCGAATACAACGTAGCCCGGGGCTTGCGTCGCTGCTTTGGCCTACGCACCGCCGTCGCCACCGCATTTGCGGACAATGAGGTGGGCCGGCTCTTGGAAGATTTCATTCTGCAGGGTGGCGTGGCGACCGACTTCATCAAGTGGGTGCCGTTCGATGGCGTGGGGCGTCGGGTGCGTAACGGCCTGAATTTTACCGAACGCGGCTTTGGCGTGCGCGCACCCTTGGGCGTCTCAGACCGCGGCCATACCGCTGCCAGCCAGCTTAAGCCGGGCGATTTTGACTGGGACCACATCTTTGGCCGGAGTGGAGTGCGGTGGCTGCATACCGGCGGCATCTTTGCCGCGTTGAGCGAGACCACCGCCGCGCTTGCGTTGGAGGCCGTGCAAGCAGCCCGCCGCTACGGCACCATCGTCAGCTACGACCTCAATTACCGACCCAGCCTGTGGCAAAGCATCGGTGGCCAAGCCCGCGCTCAGGAGGTCAACCGCCAAATCGCCCAGCATGTAGATGTGATGCTGGGCAACGAAGAAGACTTCACCGCCTGCCTGGGCTTGAGGGTCGAAGGAGCCGATGAGCAGTGGCTGCAGTTGGATGTGGGCGCATTCCAGCGCATGATCCAGACCGCTGTGCAGGCTTATCCCAACTTCAAGGTTGTAGCCACCACCCTTCGGGTCGCCCACACCGCCACACGCAACGACTGGAGCGCACTGTGCTGGTGCAACGGCCAGTTTTATCAAAGCCGCCGCTACACGGATCTAGAAATTCTGGACCGAGTCGGCGGCGGCGATAGCTTCGCCAGCGGTCTGATCTACGGTCTGATGACCACAGGCGATCCCCAACGCGCAGTCGATTACGGCGCAGCCCACGGCGCACTGGCCATGACTACCCCGGGCGACACCTCCATGGCCACGCTGGCCGATGTGGAACGCTTGGTCCGAGGTGGTAGCGCCCGGGTCCAACGCTGAGCCGCCAGCCTGCCGCTGGAGCGCAGCAGGCTGGTCATTTCAAACCGCCGCATCGTCTCAAAGGACGCCTGGCAGTTGAACCGCACGGATGTGCCTCGACTTGCGGCATGGCCCGGCGCGTCAAAAAGGCGTGACGCCACTCTCAGCTTATGCGCATGATAGCGCCCGGACCAATGAAACGAGCGACACTTTGGCTGTGGATCATCGTGCTGTGCTGGAGCAGGCTGGACGGCACCCGGGCTCCAGCTCAAGATCAAGACGCCCAGTTAACCGCCTTTTTCAAGCGCTATTTGGAACGCAAGTTTACACTGCGGCCTTTGGAAGCCACCCGGCTGGGCGATCACCGATTCGATGGCCGGCTGGAGGATGTGTCGCCTCAGGCGCGTCAAGCGTGGGTGAACCTGGACCGCGAGACGTTGGAGGCTTTGCCCAAAGCAGTCGATTACACCCGCCTGAGCCGCGCAGGCCAAATCGACTACGACATCTTCCGGCAGGAACTGACCAAATCGTTGTGGTTGGCAGCCAATACGCGGCCATTCGAGGAAGACCCACGCACCTACAACGATTACATCAGCGACAGTGTGTTTCTGCTGCTGACCCAGAGCACGTTACCCAAAGAAACCAACCTGGCCAATTGCCTGGCGCGCATGGAACGCATCCCGCAGATCGCGCAGATCGCTCGCCAAACCCTGCGCAATCCACCCCGGGTTTTCGTCGAGACGGCCGTGCGGCAGAACCGGGGCGCAATCGATTTCTATGAACGCGGCATCTTCGAGCTGGTCGGCCGTTCACCGCAACGACCGGCCTTGGAAACGGCGGCGCGCCGGGTAGCCGCGTGCTTACGGGATTACCAGCAGTTCCTCGAACGTGAGCTGCTGCCCCAAGCCAAGGGCGACTGGCGCCTGGGACGCGAGCGGTTCAGTCGCAAGCTGGAGCTGGAACTGGATGCGGGCGTGAGCGCTGACCAAGTGTTGGCCGATGCCCAAGCCGAATTCGATCGGGTGCAGACCGAGCTGTATGTGGTGGCGCGTCAACTCTGGAGCCGCTACTTCCCGGGCCGACCACTGCCGCCGGATGATCCGCAAGGCCGACGCGCCACGGTGGCCCAAGTGCTGGCGCAAGTGGCTCAGGAACACGGCAAACCGGAGCAGCTTGTGCGCGACACCCGCGCCACGGTTCGTGCCCTCAAACAGTTCATCAGCCGAAACAACCTGCTGCGGTTGCCTGAACCGGACCGGTGCAAAATCATCGAGATGCCCGAGTTCCAGCGCGGCAATTCCACCGCCTACATGAACTCGCCGCCGCCTTTGGACCCCGAGGCTACGGGCTATTTTGCAGTCAGTCCACCACCGCGAGATTGGGACGCAGCGCGGGTGAAGAGTTACTTGGAGGAATACAACCGGCACATGCTCCAGATCTTGGCCATCCACGAGGCCTATCCGGGGCATTACGTCCAGTTCGAATACGCGAATCGCCACCCATCGCTCATCCGCAAAGTGCTACCCTCCGGCGTGTATGTCGAGGGTTGGGCGGTCTATACCGAGCAAACCATGCTGGACCAAGGCTATGGCGGCGGCGACCTCCGGCTTCGCCTCACTCAGCTCAAGTTTTACCTGCGCGCAGTGGCCAATGCGATCCTGGACCACAAGATGCATTGCACCGACATGACCGATGAGGAAGCCCTGCGCCTGTTGACTGAAGGAGCTTACCAGTCCGAAGGTGAGGCGCGCCTGAAGATCATTCGGGCCAAGCAAAGTTCGGTCCAGCTTTCCACCTATTTTGTGGGCCGCATGGCCCATTACCGGCTGCGCCAAGCCATCGCCCGCGAGCTAGGCGACCGGTTCAATCTAGCCCGGTACCATGAGGCGGTCTTGAACCTGGGCGCCGTCCCGGTGAAGTATTTGCCTGAGCTGGTGCGGGCGGCACTTTGAACCCGGCAGACCTTCAAATGGCCTGGGTTAGGCCGGACAGGAGTCGGAGCCTGCCGCGCCTGGAGCCTGTGCCGCACCGCCCCGGCCTTGGATCGAGTCATAAGCGCTTTTGGCCGCAGCACCCATGATTGGCAGCTTGGCAGCTCGGCATCCGCCCGGTTTATCCACTCTGTTTTTCACCGAGATGTGGGAGCGATGCAGCTATTACGGGATGCGTGCCTTGCTGATCCTGTTCATGACCGCTGCGATGCAGGAGGGTGGCCTGGGACTGAACGATCAAGTGGCTGGGGCAATCTACGGCCTCTATACCGCAGCAGTGTATTTGGCAGCATTACCGGGCGGCTGGGTAGCGGATCGTTGGCTGGGTGGACAACGGGCGGTGTGGTGGGGCGGCCTGCTCATTGCCGCCGGCCAGTTCACGTTGGCTGTGCCGCGGCGAGAGCTGTTCGTGCCTGGCCTGTGTTTGGTGGTGTTGGGCACCGGTCTGCTCAAACCCAACGTCAGCGCTATGGTCGGCCAGCTTTATCCTGAAGGTGGCGCACGGCGCGACGCTGGGTTCACCATCTTTTACATGGGGATCAACTTGGGTGCGACTGTCGGCCCGCTGATCTGTGGGTGGTTGGGCGAAAAAATCAATTGGCGCCTGGGCTTTGCCGGCGCAGGCGTCGGGATGCTCTTTGGCCTGATCCAATTCCAACTCACGCGTGCTCGGCTTGGCCAAGCTGGGCTCCCACTCAGCCCAAGACCGGACCGGCGACGGGTGGCTGGGGCCTTGTTACCGGTTGGGTTCGCGCTGGCTGCGGGCGCGATCCTAGCCTATTCCGGCCAGGTGCGGCTAGAGCCGGTGGCTTTGGCGCAGGGCGCACGGTGGGTTATTGTGGGCTTAGCTGCGGTCTTCTTTGTGTATGTGCTGGTGTGGGGGCGGCTGACCGGGCTCGAACGCAAACGGGTGGGTGTGATTGCGCTCTTGTTTGTGGTTTCGGCTCTGTTTTGGTCCGGGTTCGAGCAAGCCGGCTCGTCGTTCAATCTGTTTGCTGAACGCTACACTGCCCGCTGGATTTTGGGCTGGGAAGTGCCTGCCGGCTGGTTCCAGATGTGCGGGCCGATCTTTGTGGTGAGCTTGGCGCCGGTGGCTGCTGCGGTCTGGATGGGCTTGGCTCGCCGCGGCAAAGAGCCAGGCTTGCTCACCAAGTTCGGTCTTGGGCTGGCGTTGCTTGGGGTGGGCTTTCTGGTGATGGGCCTGGCAGCCCGACGCGCCTTGGGCAGCGGCCCGGTGTTGCCCATCTGGCTGCTGAGCACTTATTTCATCCACACGGTAGCCGAGCTATGCCTCAGCCCGGTGGGTTTGAGTGCGGTGACCAAGCTAGCTCCAGAACGGTTTGTCGGCCAAATGATGGGCGTGTGGTTTCTGGCCACGTCGCTGGGCAATTTGATGGCTGGCTTGTTTGCTGGGGCCATCAGCGGCGCTGCGGCAAGCTCGATGCCGGACGGTTACATGCGGCTGGGCTTGTTGGCTTGCGCGGCTGGGGCGGTGCTGCTGGCTATCAGCCGCCCGCTCCAACGGCTTATCCCCCGGTAGCCGCCGACGTAAGTCGGCGGAAAGCAAGAAAGCAGATGCACCCGCCCGGCCAGCCTGGCGCCTTTCCAGGGCACGCATTTTCGTGCTGGCCTTTGGTGTGGGCTGGCCTACAACAGGCGCCGAGCTAAACGACAACAACTCCATGAGCCCACGGCAGCTTCAAGCCATCGCCCGCCAACACGGCACGCCCGTGGTCGTGGTTGACCACGCGGTGATTCGACGCAACTACGCCGAGTTCAAAACCCACCTGCCCAACGTGCAGGCCTATTACGCCGTCAAGGCCAACCCCGCCCCCGAAATCGTGCGGACCCTCTACCTGGCAGGCGCCAGCTTCGATGTGGCCTCGATGCCCGAGTTCATGATGGTGTATGAAAACATCCGCCATCTGCCGCCCAAAGCGCAGCAGGACTTCATCTGGGACAAGATCATTTACGCCAACCCGGTCAAACCCAAGGAAACACTTCAGGCCCTGGACCCTTACCGCCCATTGGTGACCTACGACAACCTGACCGAACTGAAGAAAATCAAGCAATACGCCCCCCATGCGGGTTTGGTGTTGCGGTTACGTGTGCCCAACACCGGCTCGATGGTCGAATTGTCCAGCAAGTTCGGGTGCGACCCTGGCGAAGCGGTGGACCTGATTGTGGCGGCATTCAAACTGGGGCTGGTGGTCGAAGGCCTCAGCTTCCACGTCGGCAGCCAGTGCACCAACTTCCAAAACTACATTCAGGCCCTGAACCTGGCTGCTGCTGTGATGCAAGAAGCCAGGTCACGCGGCTACGAGATTAAGATTCTGGATATCGGCGGCGGCTTCCCTGCGCCTTACCACCAGCATGTCAAACCGTTTGCTGAGCTGGCGCGCTTGTTACGGGCTGAAATTGACCGGCTGTTCCCCAAAGACATCCAGATCTTGGCCGAGCCGGGCCGGTTTTTGGTGGCCACGGCAGCCACGGCTGTGGCCCGGGTCATTGGCAAGACCATCCGCGACGGCAAGACCTGCTATTACATCGACGACAGCGTCTATCACACCTTCAGCGGGATCATCTTCGATCACTGCCCTTACCGCATCAAAGCCTTCAAATCGGGCAAAACCCGAATCTGCGCTGTGTTTGGCCAAACCTGCGATGGCCTGGACGTGATCTCGCACGCCGAAGAGTTGCCGGAACTGGAGTTGGACGACCTGGTCTATGCGCCGAACATTGGCGCTTACAGCACCGCCTCGGCCACCGCCTTCAACGGGTTTCCCCCAGCCAAGCTCATCCACCTGAACCTCTGAAGCCGCGCATGCCCTAGAGCTGAAGGTGAAGACAAACCCAGGGCCGATCAGCCTCCGCGTATGACAGACCAGCCTGTGCCGTTGCCGATCGAGGGTGTGCTGGACTTGCATACCTTCCGACCCCAAGACATCAGCCAAGTAGTCCCGGCCTACCTGGAAGCCTGCCGACAAGCCGGTCTGCTGGAGGTGCGTATCATCCACGGCAAAGGCCGCGGCCAATTGCGACGCGGCCTAGAGGCACTCCTGGCGCGGTTACCGGAGGTCATCTCGTGGGCTCCGGCCAGTCCCCTTTACGGCGGTCTGGGCGCCACGATTGTCCGACTCAGACCACCTGACTCGGGCACCCCGCGCTGAACCGCTAGCAGCAGCCCCGGCTGGCTGTGCACTTAGACTACCGAACCTCAGCGCCCATCCCCCCTCACCTCACTGGCAAAACATTAGGTGACGGTTGACAGGTATAGAGCGCGGAGCAGGGGGCGTGGGACGTGGGATTCAGAGGACCGAGGACCGAGGACCGAGGACATGAGACCGACAGGCACGGCGCATGGACCGACAGGCATGGACCTTGGGGCATGGCGCATGGAGTTCAGAAGACCGAGGACAGAAGACAGAAGACCGCCTGGAGCATCGAGCCCAGGTTAGGAGCGGGGAGCTCGGAGCTGGAAGCTAGTCATCAGCAGCAGGTCACCTTTGCCTCGCGAGAGAAATCCGCGCCGCGCTGAGCCACTCCGCTTCATCGGCTTGCGACGCCCACAGGAGCACGCACCAGCGCTAAGTCTCTGACGGGCCAAGGAGCCCGCAATGGCACTCCGATGCCGAACCTGGCGTGGAATCGCATTCCCTCGGAACCCAAGACTTGAGCGGTGAAGGCATCTGGGCTGCTTCGGCAATCCCGGCGTGCTTTCGGGACGGCAGACTACAGTATGCCACCAGGCGTTGGTCTGCCCCAACCTCAGGGTGCGGTTTCCTCGCCCACTACTGTCGCAGGCGGTGCTCACGGTCTTGCTTGACCCAAGGGCCATCTTCATTGGCTAGGGGCCCTGCTTGACTGTACGCACAGGCCTTCAGGCCCACCAGGTCAACTATCGATGAGGCTGGGTGTGCCTGACACCAGGAAGGCTGCGGCAAACAGCAGGCCTCTGGTGTTTTGGGCGTGCCCCAGAGCTGCACAAAACTTAACCAAGCCTTGGTTCCCTTTGTTTGCTTGTGTGAATCTGGCGGTTTGGAGTGCCAGCAGGACTGCGGGCGGCCTATCGACCGGCTCCGTTTGGACGGAAGGGCTGGTGCTTAGGAACCACAGAGGCGCCAAGAGCGCGGAGAAAGGTGTTGTTGAGGTTTCTCTGCGTGGTCTGGAAAGCGCCAAGCAAAGCTTGGTGGTTCTAGTGAACTGAGATGTGTTCACCATGATAAATGGTCGAGAGTCATGGAGCCGACCCTTAAGCGGACAGGAGCGATCCTGGCCGTTGAAGCTGGGGAAGGCAAAGGCGCGAGCCGTAGCGGATAGCGAACTCGGTTCGGCCTCGTTACGCAAAGTGGGAGCGGCCAGCCTGCCAGATATGGTGAAGCCTGCATCGGTTGGGAAGGGCTCGATCCGAAGCACCAGCCGAGCTCCCCGGGGTGGAAGGAGACAGCGCGCGCAGAAAGAACCATCAGCAACTTGGGAGGCCCGGTTTGGTGTTCTGGCCCCTAGGGCAGGACAACTCCTTGCGGGAAGCCATAACCGCCAGTGGGGCCAAATCGCGGCGTCGGATGGGCTCATCGGAGCGCGGAGCGGCCGATCAAGTCGGCAGCCAGCCAAGGAGCCCTGGCCACAGTCAAGCGGAGTCAGAGGAACCCGGAGCTGATTGGGATGGACGACATTCCTACGACAGAACAAGCGGTGGAGGAGCTTTCC